>ERZ827488.195-NODE-195-length-95787-cov-6.086669_pt1 | contig 95787 bp, 125 predicted proteins | sample MGYA00519771_ERZ827488 | MGnify/ENA primary metagenome ERZ827488 (study PRJEB31778, sample SAMEA3449323) | human gut metagenome | biome: human gut; feature: human-associated habitat; material: faeces | place: United Kingdom | collected 2010/2012 ... | reverse complement strand
TTGATATGCATATTATACTATTATTTATATATTTATTTGGTGTATATTTTATATATTTACATAGTTAGTATTATTGTATTATATTGTCCCTTTTGGCTATGTGATGCCATATATCGATGTATTATGATATAGACATTTATTATATATTTATTTGAAATATTATATTGTTTATTGATTAATCGTTATTATTTATTATTATATTTATTATTATATTTATTTGAAATGTAACAGAAGTTTGCCTTTCTCTCTAATTCCAAAAAAATATATATTTTTAACACTATATTATTATTTTATAGTGTTTTTTTATTATAGTTTATCGTATTAAATAGTGCTCGTTTTAACCCTTATAATTCAATGGTTTATTTAGTGTAATAACGAACGTTAGCACCCCAACCCTATTTTTTAGGAGTACCCAGGGGGCTTTTTTACTCTCAAAATTCTATAAAAAATAACAAAAGAATCCATATATATAATTCTTTTTAAAAATATTCAGTAAAAATATATATTTATTAATTTATATAAGAAATAATCAAGTAAAATTGGTTATTTTTTTATTTTATTATCAAAGTTCATTAAAAGTTCAGTAGATAAAGTGATATTTTATGATCGAAGAATAATTACGCATTTATAACGCTACATCTTACAGAATGATAGCTATAAATACTAATATTAAAGGTGATATTACTGATAGAGTAGCAATTCCTATTAAAAATATGCTGTTAGGCCTTATAAATCAAGGCTAAAATGACTAATTCTCAAAGTTCATAAATGACCCTGTTACCACATAAAAAAGGGGTTCATTAATGGACTATTATCAGTAATTATTAATGAAAGGATAAATTATGGAATATGGATATAATTTATATGAATTAATAAATCTTATTTCAAATGAGAAAGATCAAATGCAAAGAGAAAGATACATTGATGAATTAGTAAGAAAAATATATCCATCAGTTATAAATAAAGATTTATATACAAATGTATTATCTTATATGCCGTATGAGGAAATAAAAATCAAAGAAAAAAGGAAGGAGAAAAAATGAGAGGAGAATACTTAAAAATAGAAACTGTTAAAAAATTAAGAAAATTGGAAATGAAAGTTCATGAATGAACCAGTTACAATAGGTAGTCAAAAATGATACTGAAAGGAAACAAAAATGGAAAGAATTATTTATAGCGATAGAAAAGAGTTAATAATAGGAACTAAGTATAAAATGACTGCAGAAAATGGAATTCTATATATTTACATTAGAAGAGATAATGGAATCATAGCAAAAAGACCATATGCCAAATATAAAATTGAAGTGGTCAAATGAAGAAAGGAGAAATAATATGAAAACATATTCACAAATATCACACGAAATAAAGCACCGTGAGAATTCTAAAGATGAATTTTACACGCCTATTAATTTAGCAAAATATACAATTTCAATGATTGATTTAAAGCCAAAAGATGTTGTGTTGGATTCAGCTTTTGGCACTGGAAATTATTATAACAATTATCCAAGCTGGACGACTAACAAATATACAACTGATTTCTTTAACTTTAATGAAAAAGTTGATTGGATAGTAACTAATCCACCTTATTCCAAAATTGACGATTATTTAAAGCACAGTGCTGAAATATGTGAAAAAGGTTTTGCTTATTTATTAGGTCATGATAATGTTACAGCAAGAAGAATTGAATATCTTGAAAAAATGGGATTCTATATTACAAAATTTCATTTATGTAAGGTTATGAAATGGTTCGGAATGAGTGTGTTTGTTGTCTGGGAAAAGAAAACGTCAGATTTTAAGGGAATAATTGACTATGACAGAAACGTTTGGAAAATGGACTAAAGATCACAACAGGTAGGATTTATTTTAACCAAATTAAAAGAAGGTATAATAACGTGAATTTTAAATAGCTTACGTAAAAAAAGAAGATTTTAATTTAATCTTCTTTGTAATACGAATCTTTAAAAAATGTTTTATGTATATTTTTAATATTTTTTTTAAAAACCTTTTCAAAATCGTCTTTATTAGGCAATTCAATACTTCTTGTTTCTATTGCAGATAATCCTTCTTCCATACTATCATATTTGTAAATTACCATGCAGATATTATCTTCATTAATATAATACTTTACTACACCTTTAATGACATATTGGAATTTAGTATCAAAAAATAATACACAATTATAATCTCTCATAAGTACAACCTCCAAATTTGATAGCTAGTATATCACATATTTAAAATCTAGACAATGTAAGAAAGAAGAAATAAGAATAATGAATAAAGAATTAGCATTAAGAACATTTGGCTATTTAATTGGATATTATAAAACACATGATGAAGCAATAATAAACATACAAGAAATAGAAGCAATAGAGTTTATGTTAAAAATTAATGAAGATTTAGAACAACAATGTAAAAAGCAAAAAAAAGTGATTGCTAAAATATATGAATTAATTAAACAGCATATAAGAAAAGATATATTTTTAGAATTAAATGAGTGGCAAACTAGGGACTTGTTAAAGTTATTAAAAGAGGTGGCAGAATGAATATTTATTATGATGTAGAAGATAATCATTATAGAACATATCCTGATGGGGATATAGCAAGTATAGACCAAATGAGAGAATTAATTGAAAATAAAAATTTGTCTATTGTAAAATTGCAACAAGAAAACAAACAATTAAAAAAAGATATAAAAAATATAATAAAAATATTAGACAAAAATTGTGATGATTTAGAAGCAACAGAAGAAGAGTTTGATAGTTTAGACAGATGGCAGGGATTACAAGTTGTAGAGTTAGAACAAGGAAGTGATAATGATGTTTAAAGAATTAGAAGTAATTCATGAATTAGCAGGTATAGCAGCAGTACTTGATATAAAAATAGATTATGTTATTGATGAGAAAAATAATAGAGAATATCTAGTATGTGATGATACTAAAATATGTACAAATGACACAAGCATAAGAGGTATTAGAGAAGAATTTTTTGGATATGTATTTCTAAAAGAGTGGAAAAATAGATATTTAGGAGCTTTCGATAAGCAAACAAGAAACTATATAAAACGATATTGGTATGACAAAGATTTTAAACAACCATATTTAAAAGGGGTTGGTAAATAATGAAAATAATTAAAAGTGGTGCTAAAACGCCACCCAACAAACAAATTTATGTAATTAAATGTAAAACTTGTGGGTGTGTATTTACTTATATGGAAAAAGATATGTGTTATATAACAGTAGATTCAATTGGTGTATATTGTCCTGAATGTAATTATTCAAATGTTCCAATTATAAAGAAAAAATACAAAGGAGATGATAAATAATGAAGAAAATAAAGGCATATATACTATTAATATGGTTTATATTATCAATTTCAATAGGTATTTTAATTTGTTTGAAATATAAAGATTTTGAAGTATTAGCATTAATTAATATAGTGTTTCCATTACTATTTATAATATCTGATAAAGAAATATGTTATATGAATTTAGGAGGTAAATAATGAAATTAGAAGTTGGACAATTTGTTAGATTTAAAGACAAAAGAGGTATTGAATATATTAGAAAAATTGTTGAAATACCAGAAGATAATAGATATGCAAGTTTATATTTAGACAAAGAAGCTAATTACTCACATGGATTAAGTCCTAAAAATGTAATTAAAGGAAGGTTTAATATCATTGATTTAATTAAAATAGGAGATTATGTTAATGGTTCAAAAGTTATTAAAATAGAAAGTGTAGAAAACTATCCTGATTTATCAAGCGTAAAAATAGAAAAAAGTGATTTTAGATATGGTGTATATGAAACTGTGTTTGAAAAAGATATTAAATCAGTCATCACACACGAACAAATGGAACAAATGGCTTATAAGGTGGGTGAGTAATGTTGAATAAGATTATTGATAGTGAATATTTTGAATTTATCATATTTATATTATTTATAAGCATTATTTTGTTATTATCTAAAGGTTGTTCTATTATTGAAAGAAAAAATTGTGAAAAACAACAAGGGACTTATATTCAAAATTATTTTGGATCAGGAGCAAATAAATGTATTTTTAATGGAGTTAAAAAATAATAATGACCAAGTCATATCTAGTTGACGAATATGGTGTTGTTTTAGAAGAAATAGATGATTCCAGTACATTAGTATCTCTTAAAGAGGGCGATAGAATTCTTCGTAAAGGTACGTTGGAATATCTAAATGGTACTACCGATATAAAATATCATTTTATTAAAATCAATCCTAAAATATTTGATAAATATTGTAAAAAATATTCCATACTTCCTTATTTAACTTGTCATATTGGTTACATGGATAATATTTGTTGTTATGAAAATGGCAAAATCATTCGATTAAAAGATTTATCAAAGGTATGTGAAGTAAGTGAAACTACAATAAAAAGACAATTAAAAGGTCTAATAGCTGATGATATTATTCATAAAGTGCCATATAAGAAAAATCAAAAATGTTTAATGATGAATCCGTGGTTATGTTGTAGAGGTAAAAGAATATATTTATCAACTTATAATGAATTTAAACTATCGGCTTTAAGAAATGAAACAGAGGTGTAAAAGAGTTGGATGATGTAGATTTTTATTTGATAGATTTAAAAAGCCGTTTTGATAAAATCAAACCAAACACATATTATTTGTCTTATTCTGGAGGTAAAGATAGTCATTTTTTATATTGGTTTATAAAAGAATATTTAAAAAGAGATGATATAAAAATAGTTGGCTGCAATACATATATGGAACATCATGAAATATTAAGTAGAATACTAAAGAATAGTGATGTTGTATTATTACCAAAAATGAAACCATTTGAAATAAAAGAAAAATATGGAATACCATGTTTTAGTAAAGAACAAGATTTTTATATTTATTATTATCAAAATGCTTTAAGAAAAGGAAAAACACCTAGTAAAACAATTCAACAAAAAATAGATGGCACATATGATAAAGGTTTTAGTGGGATAAGTAAAAAAGCAAGAGAATATATAAAAAGCGACTATGCTCATAAAATTACTCATTTATGTTGTTACTACTTAAAAAAGAAACCGTTTCACGATTTTGAAAAAGAAACAGGTTTAAAACCTATTTTGGGAATAAGAGCGAATGAAAGCGTGCTAAGAAAACAACAATATAAATCTTGCTTTACAAATTCAAAAAAATTTGTACCCATTCATGATTTGTCAGATGAATTATTAGATAAAATATATCAAAAATATAATATCGAGATACCAAAGGTGTATGAACATATATGTAGAACTGGATGTATGGGTTGCCCTTATGGTAGTTATAAACATGATACCGAAAAAGAATTAAAATTAATAAACGACAATCAAAAAAAATTTGTTTGTGAATTATTTAAGGAAAGTTACAAAATACTTGGTATAGAGGTGATTAATGATGAATCAAAATAATATAAAAGACAATATGTATGCCTTATATGAAATGTACAATCAATATAAATTATTATATAACTTTTATCAAAAATATAAATCAATCAAAAATGAAGAAGATATTCGAGAGAGAATAGATTATTTAAAGAAAAACCCTAAATGTTCAATGAGAACAGAATTAGAAACATTATTATGGTTGTTAAATGAGGTGGAATAAATGAGTAGTTATGTAAGTAAAAAAGCAATTAGATATAAGATTAAAAAGAAATTATCTGATGAAGAAAGAGATAAATTATGGGATTATCGTTTTGATGATGAAAAAACATTAAAGCAAGATTATAACTTAAATTATGATATGGAATTTGATGTATCTATGAATGAAGATTATTTAGATATCGTTTTAAAAAAGACTTATGATACTATTTGTGGTGATTTTGGAAATTCGAGAAAATTAACACAAGAGGAAATAGATAAATATTTACCAGATTTTCAAAAAATAAGTACTGATATAAAAAGTAATGATTTAAGATATGTATTTTATTGCTATTACAACGGGACAGATGCTCCGGATTGTTTTGATGAAGGGGAATGGTGTTGTGATTAAATGAAAGACTTAAAAATATTTACTGATGATGTTGAACAAGAAGCAATAAACCAAATAAACGAATTATTAGATCAAGAGGCATTTAAAGATAGCAAAATCCGTATAATGCCAGATGTTCATGCTGGTAAAGGGTGTGTAATTGGTTTTACTGGTAATTTAGGTGATAAAGTGATTCCAAATATTGTTGGTGTTGATATTGGCTGTGGTATGTTATGTGTTGAATTAGGCAATATTGATTTAGATTTAGAAAGATTAGATAAGATTATCAGAGAATATGTTCCTAGTGGATTTGAAGTTCATGGTGAGAGAAAATATAAATTTTTAGAATTACAAGATTTGAAGTGTTATAGAGAATTAAAAGACACAAAACGATTGGAAAGAAGTATTGGAACACTTGGTGGTGGTAATCATTTTATTGAAATTGATATTGATGAAAATAATAATAAATATTTAGTAATTCATACAGGTTCAAGAAATTTAGGAAAACAAGTAGCAGAGTATTATCAAGAGTTAGCTAATCAATTATGTAACTATAATATTGGCGAATATAAAGAAAAACAACAGGAATTAATCAAAAAATATAAAGAACAAGGAAGAAAACAAGAAATACAATCTGCTTTAATGGAATTAAAAGAAAAATATAAAACAGATCATAAGAAAATACCAAAGGATCTAGCATATTTGGAAGGGCAATATAGAGAAGATTATTTACATGATATGAAAATATGTCAAGAATTTGCTAAAGATAATCGTTTATGTATAGCAAAGCAAATATTATGTAATTATTTTCAATTACCATATTATGAAGGATATAAAAGTGTAAGATTAAGAGAAAAAGCAATGTCCACTTGTGATTGGTATACTCAAGATATGATTGAGAGGGATTTTTGGTATTTTGAAACAATACATAATTATATATCATTTGAAGATAACATAGTTCGTAAAGGTGCTATATCTGCTAAAAAAGGTGAAATGGTATTAATACCAATGAATATGAGGGACGGTTGTATTATTGGTGTAGGAAAAGGCAATGATGATTGGAATCAGTCAGCACCTCACGGAGCAGGTAGAATAATGTCTAGAATGAAAGCAAAAGAAACTTTTAATTTAGACGAATATAAAGAAAGTATGAAAGATATTTATACAACATCAGTAAACGAAAATACCATTGATGAAGCTCCATTTGTATATAAACCAATGCAAGAAATAATTGATAATATAGACAATACAGTAGATATTATTAAAATAATTAAACCAATATATAATTTTAAGGCGAGTGATTAGATGTTAACAATTAAGCAAAAAATGTTATTGGAAGCAATTGAGTGGTTTATTAATGAATATGGATATAGTCCTACGAATCGTGAACTTGCCAATATATTAAAATGTGATGTTAATACGGTATTTAAAAAATTACTTATTTTAGAAGACAAAGGATATATAAAAACTCAAAATGGACGAGCTAGGACAATTCAAATAATAAAGAAGGTGGAAGAATGAAACTTAGAAGTTTTAGAAGAAATGTCAAATATTGGTTTCAAAGAAGGATACGAGGTTGGTCCGATGACGAAACTTGGAATCTTGACTGTGAATTTATAAAATGGGTAAATAGTAGATTTAAAAAATATAAAGAAAAAGCAAGTAAAATAGTTGATTTAGAATTCCATAAATTTGAATATGGTGGCAAAGAATATACACAATTAGAATTGATAGATAAAGTAATAAAATTATCTAATGAGTATATTGATACAGACTTACTATCAGAAGATAAATTGAATTCAATCAAGGACGAAATATTTGACATTTTTAAATTAATATTTTGGACAATGTGGTGGTAGATATGAAAATAATAACTAACAAAATAAAATGTAATTATTGTGATGATATTATAGAAAGCAAAACAGTACATGATTACAAAAAATGTAAATGTGGGAAGGTATCAGTAGATGGTGGGCATTACTATTTAAGTAGAAACTTCCCAAGTGAAATACCATTTAATCCAGATAAGCATTTTACTGATTTGAGTCATTATATTACAGATGAAGGTGAAGAAATAAACAATGAAGCAAAAAATTAAAGATAGAATAGTTAGCTTTGTTAAAGCAAATTACGAAATACTAAATATAAATGATTTTGTAGGTGGTAGAACTTATTTGAATGCTAGATGTCATCTAAACGCTGTTCAAGAGGCCTATGACAACGGTTATAAAGTTTTATTAACAATTTGTGTAGGAAATGATGGGGTGTTTGTTCATTTTATAAATCAAGATTCAAAAGGACATTATATAGATAATACATTAGGCTGGTATGGGCAAGAATTATATGATTATTATCTTGTAAAAGAAGTAAGTAAAAGTGAATATAAAACAATATGGAATTTATTAACAAATACAAAAAAGATGTTAATAAATACTAATTCTTCTTGGCTAGAAAGAAAATTAAAAATTATTAAGGAAGATGATATTTAATGATAAATGTATCTGATTATATACAAATGATTCTTCATAAGAAAAAGTGGACTAATGCTAAATTATGTCAAGAATTAAACAAAATAGAAGAACAACTAGGCGAAAGTAGGACAACCCCTCAAAATATATCAAATTATTTTCATGGACAATGGTCTTTCAGGCCTAAAGTTCTTGTTAAATATGAAAAAGCATTAGGTTTACAGCAAGGGGTATTAGTAAACATGGTATCTCAACCATCTTCAAAAGAAGGTCAAAGAGAATTAAAAGAAATAATAAAAAAAGTAGGTGAAATTAAATGAATATATGGTTCTTAATAATGATTATAACTCAAGCATTAGGTGTAGGAATGCATTTGTCTAGGCATGGAGAAGAAATAAAAGGAAAATATAATTTTTTTGTTCAATTATTTGCTTCTGCAATAAGCCTAACTCTTATTTATATGGCAATAAAAACAGGATTTTAAGGTGGTGAATAGATGAAATATTTATTAATTGGATTAGGAACAATACTAATTATTGCTATTTTATTAAGTTTATCAGCCCTTATATTTTGGGGATTAGGTAATTTAATAATATGGGCATTTGGTATTAAATTTGTATGGACATTTTGGCATGGATTAGTATGTGCATTAGTGTTCGGTTTATTGAAAGAAATATTTGGAAGAAAGTAGGAAATAACATGACAAGAAAAATAAAAGATGAAAATAAAGAATATTTAGTAATAAAAAATATTACATCACCAATTTATGCTGGATTCCCGTCACCAGATGTTAAAGTATTTTATTTTACTGAAGAAGAGTTAAGAAAAGAATTAGAAGAAACTGGGAATAGAAATATAGTTGGTATCTTTAAAAATAAACCAATAGATGTTGAAACAATAATAAAAATAAAGGATTAAAGAAAGTAGGATAAAATGAAAACATATCAATTTACAAGAGAAGCAAAATACATTGAATATGGTGTTGTAACTGCAAATTCAAAAGAAGAAGCAATAGAACTCATAAAAAATAATGATTATGATGATATTTATGATACTTCATTAGAAGAAGAATATAATGAAACAATTAAAATCGAAGAGGAAGAAGGAATAGAAAATGAATAATATGTTAATTATAAGTCAAGATGGAAAATTTACTGGAATGGTAAGATTTTTAGGAATAGGTCAAAGAAATCCTAAAACAGTTATAGGTGATGAATTAAAATCACTATTAGAAGAAAAGAAAATGACAAGTGATGAACTTATCACTTTAGTAGGTAATAGTTATAGAGATAATATTAAAAGGGTATTAGAAAATCAAGAACAACCTAAACCAAAATTAGTAGAATTAATTACAACTAAATTAGGTGTTGATAAAGATTATTTTGAAGATAAAGAACTAGAAAATGTAATTGTTACAGACAACAATATTGTAGTTGCTAAATATCCTACAAACAAAAGAACATTAGAAGTTAAAAAAGAATTAGATAAGCACATTTTTAAATGTTTAGAAAATGGTGCTAATGTATTTATAGAAATGCCAAAGGAATAGAGAAATAATATGTATTTGTTTATTGTAAGTGAAAGAGGAGATAGAACTAATATATGTTCAAACTTTAGAATATTTGATATTAATGGCTTTCTTGAATATTTAAAAACAAAAGAGAATAAATATTGGCGAGTTCAATATCGAGTAGCAAAATTAAATGATGATAACTTTGAAACTAGAATTTTTAAATATATTAATTTAGATGAATTTGAAGAGATATTTGAAGGACACATAGATGACATAAAAAGTCTTTTAAAATATACAAAAAATTCATGGGGGACTGATTATCCATATTTCAAAAAAGAAATTCATATTAAATATGGAGAATTAATCATTGAAATTGATGATTAAATTTTTAAGAATTATAAAAGGAACAATAATAGAAGATTCGTTAAATGTTCTTATTTTCCTTTTTAAATTTTTTGAATTATATATATGTATTAAATTACTTATATATTTATTTTATAAAATAGTGTAGCACTCTCTAAGGGAAAATATAAAGAGAGAGTGATTAGATGATAAAAGTTGGAGATAAGATCCAAATAAAAAAACAAGAAACAACACTTGAAAGCACTTTTACAGATATATTAAATGTTCTTAAATCATCAAAAATGAAAGAACATGATAAATTAGACTGGTGTAATAGTGCTTTGAGTATTCTTGAAGAAATGTACAAACAAGATGAATTAGGTAGTGTTAAAGTAGCAAAGACTAAACTAATTCCAATATTACATAAATTAACAGAAGGGAGCAATATAGAAAACATGGCTCTCTTTTTTGATTATTATAAAAGAGCCTATTGTTTCTGTGCAAGGCGTGATTTTGAATCGTTCTGCGATTATATAGAATTTAATCAAACTAAAAAGGTATTAGCAAATCGTAGAAACGTACTAAAACCATATGTGGACGCTTTAAATAGAATAGCATTTGATGATAGACTGCAATATCTAGTAGTATCTTATCCACCATCAATGGGTAAATCTTATTTAGCAACATTATTTACTGCTTGGGGTTATGGTATAAGTATTAATAATTCAGTAATAAGAATGTCTTATTCTGATGAATTAGTTTTAGGTTTTAGTAGAACTGTTAAGGGAATAATATCTAGCCCTGAATTTGCCGAAATATTTCCTTTGTTCAAATTATATAATGGAAAGCCATTTGAAGTAGAAAGAGAATCAGATTGGAAGATAAAAAATGCTAATGTTCCTAAATCAAATCATATAGCAAGAACTCGTAACGGTTCAACTACTGGAGAAAGAGCTTCATTTGCAATTATATTTGATGATATGACAAAGGGAGCAGAAGAAGCAAATAGTGAAAGTGTTCATAGGGGAATATATGATAAGTGGAATACCGAATGGTGGAACAGGCGTGATGGTGTAAAATGTAAATTTATATTTGTTGGTACTCAATGGACACCGGAGGATATTTTAAATAGAATTATTGAAGATAGAAATAAAATATCGACATTACAACCAACTGACAATCCTTATGTTATGGAAAGTGAAGATAAATCAACGATAGTTATTCGTGTACCAATGCTTGATGAAAATCATAAAACTACTTGTAGTGAAGTGTATCCACAACAAATAGCAGAACAAATTGAACAAAATACGGATCCATTTTTATTTAGCTGTGTGTATCAGCAAAATCCTATTGCACCTACAGGAAGAGAATTTGCATGGGAATGTATTAGAACATATACAAATGAAGAATTATTAAATGTTCATTTAACACCAAATTCAATGGCAACACTAGATACAGCCCGTAAAGGAAAAGACAATGTGTCTATGCCAATATTTAAAAATGATAATAATGGTAATCATTATTTAATTGATGCCATTTATAAACAAAAACCAATGGACGATTTATATGCTGAAATAATTGAAAAAATAATTGAACATAGAATTACAACATTGGTAATCGAAAATAACATTGATACATCATTAAAAAGACTATTAGAAGATAGGCTACATGCTAGGGGTATATATTGGTGTATTATTATTGAAAAATATAATACTGTAAAAAAAGAAGAAAGAATAAAGAATAATCGTGGTATTGTTCAAAAACAAATTGTATTTCCTGATAAATCGATTGTTAGACCAAATACTGATATTGGTAGAATGATGGATAATATAACTAAATATTCTTTTGATAAGCCAAATGTGCATGATGATGGTATTGATTCAGTATGTATGTATGCAAGTGAAATTATTTTTGGTAAAGGAACTTTATCTAAACCTGTTGCTATAAGACGACGTTTTTAACAAATAAGTCCAATTTATGTTGGACTTTTATACTTCATAACTAACAAATTTTTTATTAATAATGTATAAATGTAGCGAACGGTCTAGTTTTTCCCTTCATTGACCGTTTAGTGCTACACGGGAGCATAACCGTAAGAATTTATTTTTTTATTGTTGTGTTCCCTTATTTTATATTTTGGGAATACCAAAGTATGAAAGATGGTGAATTAATGGAAAATGAAGAAGTAAAAACAACTGAAACACCGGTTGATGATAATACAAATGCACAAATACCTACTGATAAACCAGTAATGCCAGTTCAAGATGAGGTTAGGTTATTTGGTAGACACATAATTTATGCAGATTATGAACCAGAACAAATGGATGCAGATACAATATCGCAAATATTAAATGATGTATTTAGTGTTCATTTACAAAATTCAAGGGAAATTAATTATTTAGAGAACTATTATAAAGGTTTTCAGCCGATTTTAGATAAAGTTAAAGAAGTAAGACCAACTATAAATAATAAAGTTGTAGAAAATAATGCTTATTTTATGGTTGAATTTAAAAAGTCATTTGTTTTTGGTAAACCAATACAGTATGTACAACGTGGTGATGTCGCTAATGAAGAAGTAGGAGCATTAAACAGCTATATGTTAGCAGAGGATAAATATCCTAAAGATACTGAATTAGCAGAAGACTTATATATATCAGGAATAGGGCATAGATTAGTTCTTCCAGATATAAATGAAGATAGTCCTTTCATGATAGAAAATCTTGATAGTAAAACGACATTTTGTGTTTATTCTAGTAGATTACCTCATAAGAAATTATTTGGTTGTACTTATACGAGAGGTGTTAAGGATTACACAATAAAAGGTAGTGTGTATACAAAAAATGCTTATTATGAAATGACTAGTCCAAGTGTTGCATCAGCATTTGAGGTTAAACTTATAAAACCTACTATATTAAATGAAATTCCTATATTTGAATATTACTTAAATAAATCAAGAATAGGAATTATCGAAATAGTTATGGATATATTAAATAACTTAAATAGAATTACATCTGATGAGATGGACGGATTGGAACAATTTATACAAAGTTTGCTTGTATTTGTTAACCAAGATATTGATAGAGAAGATTATGAAGGATTGCTTGATTTAGGAGCAATAAAAATCGCAACTTCAGATCCAAGTAGACCAGCAGATTTAAAATTAATATCAAATGAAATAAAACATGATAATACAAAAGTATTACACGATAGATTATTTAATACAGCTTTAAATATTGTAGGTATTCCTAAAAATAGTGATAAAGCAAGTGGTGGAGATACTGGACAAGCTAGATATTTAGGTGAAGGTTGGACAATGGCAGACGCAAGAGCAGATGGAGATGAAATGGAATTCAAAAGATGTTCTAAACCAGAACTTAAATTAATTTTAAGAATATGTAGACTTGCTCCAAATAGTCAAATTAAAACATTAACATTAAAAGATATAGACCAAAAATTTACAAGAAATAAATCAGATAATTTCTTAGTTAAATCACAAGGTATGATGAATCAAATTCAAAGTGGTATATCACCAGATGTTGCTATGACAACAAGTGGATTATATAGTGATCCAAATGAAACATTTAATAAATCAATGGAATTCTATGGTGGTATAGAAAATTGGATTAAATTATTTGTTGGGCAAGCAAATAAACAAATAAAACAAAATAATGAGAATAGCGATGGAAGTCTTAATAAGACGACATCTGCCTCAAAGTATGAGGCTGGAGAGGTTAATAAAAAAGAGGATTAATCCCTCTGTATGCCGAAATAGCTCAATTGGTAGAGCAACTGTTTTGTAAGCAGTAGGTTGTGAGTTCAATTCTTACTTTCGGCACCATATTTCGATGATGTAACGGTAGCATAACAGTCCCCGAAACTGTTTGTCTAGGTTCAAATCCTAGTCGATTTGCCAGTGGGGTATTAATTTAAAGGTAGAATATCTGTCTTCCAAACAGAATATGCCAGTTCGATTCTGACATATCCCTCCATATTGGGAAGTAATTCAACTTGGTAGAAGCCTTGATTTGGATTCAAGAGGTTGCAGGTTCGAATCCTGTCTTCCCAACCATTTAGTATACGAACTGATTTATCAGTTTATATAAATTTGCTTATTGTAGAGAGCATAAATCTACAACACTCCATTGATGAGACGAGACATCCATAAAAACGTAAGAGTGGGAAAGGTATAGAAATGAAAGAAGAAATCGAAAAAGTATTAAGTGATGAAACACTTACGACTAATGAAGAAAGAGTTGATGCTATTGCGAAAAGTTTAGCTACATTAATGATTCCAAAAGACAAATATAATGATTTAAATGCTAAATATAGAACAGTAGAAAGTAACTATACTACTTTATCAACTGAATATGATGATTTCAAAAAATCAAAAATGACTGATGATGAAAAAAGAGAAGCAGAGTTAAAACAATTAGAAGTAGATAAAAAAGCAAATGCACTTAAAACAAGTGAACTAGCAGTAAAAGGCTTATTCTTAGATAATGGAATTAAAATTACCGATGAAGATACTGAATTAAAAGAAACTTTACAAAATATCATAAGCGAGGATTGTGATAAATCAGTAAAATTAGCAAATAATTTTATTACATTATTAAATAAAACAAAAGAACAAACTAAAAATGAAACTACTACAGAATTGTTAAATGGTACACCAAAACCAGTAGGTGGCACTCAAAGTGCTAATCCTGTTGACAAAGTTGCAGAGTTACAAAAAGAACTTGAACAAGCGATTAAAGATAAGGACTTTTTGAAACAAACCGAATTAACTACTCAAATTTTCAAAGCAGAACAAGAAAAAAAATTAAATAAGTAAAGTGTGGCACTCGTTTAGAAAAAAGGGATAGAAATTTTGAACGAGGTGAATAATTTTATGACAGGTGCGGAAACTGTACAAAGCTTTAGTTGTCCTAACTATTCAGGATTATTATACAACAAAGCAAATACAAAAACTCCATTTTTAAATATGATAAGTGGAAGAGTTAAATATACAAATTCAGTAGAATTCGTATGTGGGCAATATTATACAAGTGAAGAAGGAGCAATACCAGAAATTAGTGAAACAGCTTCATTAACAGCTCCAACTGCAACATTTGTAACAAGAAGCCAAATGAGTAATGTTACTCAAATATTTATGGAATCAGTTGCTATTTCATACGCTAAACAATCAAATATGGCAACATTAAGTGGTGTTAACTTAGCAGGTCAACAAGCTAATCCACAAGATGAATTATCTTTCCAAGTTGCAAGAAAGATGGAAAAAATCAAGAGAAGTATTGAAAAAACATTTATTCAAGGAACTTATAATAAAGCAACAACTGACGCAACAATTAATAAAACAAGAGGTATGGTAGCTGCAATTACTACTAACGTAATTAGTGCTGAAAGTGGTCAAGGTGCTAGTAAAGTTAATGCTCCATTAGATATGTGGTTAGTTAATGATTTAGTTCAAAAAATCAATGACAATGGCGGAGATATTTCTAATATTGTATTATTAATGAATTCAGTTAACTTATTACAATTACATGGTGATGCTATAGAAATGAAAATGCCAATTGGAGAAGCTTATATGAGTGCTTATGGAATTCAAATAAGAGATTTAATATTACCAGTTGGAACAACAGTTCATTTAGCAATAGGTGAATTTATCCCAGCAGGAACAGTATTAGCAATTAATCCATCAGTAATAGGACCAGTTGAACAACCAGTTCCAGGTAAAGGTAACTTCTTCTTAGAAGAATTAGCAAAAACAGGAGCAGGAACTAAATATCAAATCTTTGGTCAAATTGGATTAGATCACGGTCCAGAATGGTTCCACGGAAAAATTACTGGATTAAATACAACATTTACTAAACCATCTAAGGAAGTAAAAGTTAATGTAACTAATACTACAACAAATCCAGTTAATACAAAAGCAGTTACTGCTTAATATAACTTTTTAAGTAAGGAAGTGTATTTATGAGTCAAGAAGAACAATTAAAAAAAATGCGACTAGAAATCTTAGGCGATGTAGCCAATCAGTCAAAGGACGAAGAGTTTAAATTAAAACTAGATGACGCAGAAATTGTGGCTCTAAATACACTTTATCCTTATGATTTAACAAAAACAACAATAGATGCTGAAAACAACAAACGATTAGCAAATTGGCAAACAAGATGTGCTATTGAATTATACAAAGCTATGGAAAGAATTGGATATCAATCTTATAGTGAAAATGGATTGTCAGTTCAATTTTTAACATCATTATTATCAAGTGATTTATTAGGGGAATTAGTTCCAAAGGCAGGTATCCCTAAATGATAAGTGTGAAAGCTAATCCTAAAGATTGGGTTAAAGATGTTTATATAGCAAGTAAAATAGGCACACAATTAGATATTGAAGGAAATGAAATTAATTTATATGAAAAACCAAATAGTGAACCATATAAATTTAATTATCAGCCAGTCAATACTGATGCCGATATTGCAGAGTTTGGAGAAAAATCAAGTATTATGAAAAAAGCAGTTATCCCTATATCATATCAAGACAGATTTAAAGAATTTGATGTGGCTTATCTTGATGGTGCAACACCAGAAGGAGAAGAAAATTATGGAGATAATGCTAATTATAGATTATTGCCACCAAGAGATGGTAATTCAGTTATAATTATATATTTTGAAAAACTTACAGGAAAGTAGGTGCAATATGTACAAATTTACAAATGGAATAGTAGTTTTTGATGAAAAAACAAGAGATGACTTTATTAAAGCAGGTTATAAGCTTGTTAAAGAAGAAAAAATAAAAGAGGTCAAATTAGAAGATGAAAACACTTCTAACGATGGAACTATCAAAGAAAAGCTTAGAGGAAGCAAAAAAACTTCTAAATAAATATCAAGAAGCCTATTCAAAAGGCATTGATAATGCCGTTAAATATGCCACAGAAATGATGTATAACAAGGTATTAGAATATTGCTATTCTAATGGTATTTCCAATCATACAAGCCAAATACAGTGGCAATATGATGACAATACAAAAACTGGTAGAGTATGGACTAATGATATGGTTATTATCTTTAACGAAATGGGTACAGGCATTGTAGGTTCTAACAATCCTCATCCTAATCCGGATGGACCTTTTAAATCATGGAAATATGATGTTAATGAACATGGTGAAGAAGGTTGGAAGTATCCTAAAGAAGATGGCACTTATGGTTGGACTAGAGGTTTACCTAGTAGGCATATGTTCTATAGTGCATTTCAAGATATTAAAGATGAAATAGGAAACATAGTTGACATTGAAATAAGAAAGACAGTAGGTGATTTATATTGATAGTTGAAAATATATTTGAAGATAAAATCTTTCCAGAATTAAAAAAATATGTTGAAGAAAAGTCAATATATAAACCAACAGTTACAAAAGCAATGCCACAACAAAGCAAAGTATTTCCTATAGTGCCAGTTAAATTACTTCCAGTAACTAATAAATATAATAATTTAAGTTACGGAGAAGAAACTTATACATTTGGTATTGAAATAAATGTTTATTCAATGGCAAGTGGAAAAACATCAAAAAGAACTATTTGTAATGAAGTTACCGAACAAGTAGTTGATTATTTTAAAAACAATTATCATGTAACCATTAAAACAGAATTAGATGCATTAAATACTGATTCTAATGTACATAGAAATATAGTTAAAATAACTGGAAAATTAGATACAAAATACGGATTAGATAATTTAGTTATTTATCCTAATTAATAAATGTAGCACTCGAATTGTAAGGGAAATTACAATGAGAGGTGAATAAATAATGTTAGATTTAGGTATTGAAATCAGAATAAAAGAAACAGCTGAAGCAAAATTTCCAAAAGAAAAATTAGTAGCAGTTAAAGGTGCTCCAGCAACTGGACAAGCAGGTGGAACAGTTGAAATAACAACTTCAAGTGATCCATCAAAAGTATATATTCCAGATAGACCTGATACTGGAGATATGGACTTTACTTATAACTATAGTGAAGCAAATTTAACAGCTGTAAAAACAGTATGTGATAATACAGCAAAAGATATTTTAATTAAATATCCAGATGGAACAGGTGCTTTATATACAGGTATTTGTCAAACTTGGAAGAATGAGGTATCAGTTGGTGGTGTAATTGAATGTACATTACATACAGTTCCAAGTACACAAATTGCTGATAAAACATCAGTAGAAGTTACTGCATTAATAGCAACTGAATAATTAAAGGAAGTGGGGAAAAACAATGAGAAAGTTAAAATTAAAAATAAATGATAAAGATTATACTTTAGAAATGACTAGAGATAGTATTAAATGGCTTGAAGCAGTTGGATTTAGTATTGAAGAGTTTGATAAAAAACCAGTTACATTTTATGACTTAGTATGGACAAGTTTATTTATTACTAATCATAAAGATGTTAATCCAAGTTTAGCAATCAAACTAATGGACACTTACAAAAAAAGTGGTAAAAATCCAGCTAAAGTAGTTAGATTTGCAATTGAAGAATATCAAGCTTTTATGAATGCCCTAGCCGATATAGACTCGAAGGAGAACGACGAGGAACTAGAGATAATCGAGGCGTAGATAACGATATAGAAGAAGAAAAAGGCAAAAAATATAAGAACTTGACAGATTGGTTTTATGATTTGTTGCCTATGGCAATAACATACGGTATGTCTGTGAAAGAGTTTTGGGAAGATGACCCTAACTTATTCTGGGCATACCGTTTTTCTTATTTTACAAAATTAAAATCCGAACAGGAAATATTTAATAATAATGCATGGCTACAAGGAGCATATTTTCATGAGGCAGTAACGGTTGCCTTGTGTAATGCTTTTAGTAAACAAAAAGTTAAATATTCTGAAAAACCATACGGCTTTGAAAGGGCAGAAATTACAGAAGAACAAAAAAATAAACAAATTGAAATGAATGTTGCTGATGTTAAAGCGAGAATTGCTCAAGTAAATGCAATAAGAAAAAATAGCACTACCATAAAGGGAATAACCGAAAAGGTAGGTGAAAATAATGGATAATTCACAAACATTAGAATTACAAATTAAGTCAAAAACACAAGAAGCCAAAGCAAGTGTAGAAAACTTAGTAAAAAGTTTAACTAATGTTGAAAATGTATTAACAAATATATATTTAGAATTAGGAAGCATTGAAAAAAAAGCTGATTCTAGTATTAATAAAACAACTACAACAGCAACTAAAAATGTTAATCAATTAAAACAATCAACGGATAAAGCAACTAATAGTACTAATAAATTGGGCTCTGCTTTAAAGAATGTATTAACATTTGCTAGTGTAAAAAAACTTACAACTACATTACTTGCTGGAATTAATGAGGCAGTTGACTATACAGAACAATTAAACTTATTTAATGTTGTGTTTGATAATGCTGAAAAAGACGGAAAGCAAATGTTTTCTGAACTAGGAAAAGAAGCTTTACAATTCCAATATAAATTAAATGAAGCATTTGGAACTAACAAAACACAGGCTTTGTATATGCAAGGTATATTTGAGTCGATGGGAGAAACCGTTGGTGTAGAAGATAAATATTCAGCAATAATGTCTGAAACAATGACTAAATTAACTTATGATTTAGCATCTTTATATAATAAAACAGAAAGCGCAACAGCAGAGGCAATTAGGGCTGGTGTATATGCCGGTCAAACAAAGCCTTTAAGATCGTACGGAATCGATGTCACTCAATCTAGTTTACAACCAATAGCTGAATCATTAGGAATAACAGAGTCCGTAAAAAATATGTCTCAAGCAGAAAAAGAGATACTTAGATATATAGCAACATTAAAACAAGCAAAAATAGCAATGGGTGACTTAGCGAATACTATAGAATCACCAAGTAACCAAGTAAAAGTATTTAGGCAACAATTAGTAGAAGCTAAAGTAGCTTTATCAAGTTTATTTATAGGAACATTTGCAAAAATATTACCCTATGCTAATGCAATATTAATGGTAATAAAAGAAATATCAAAGGCAATTGCCACTATGTTTGGTATAGAATTAAAAGATTATAATGCTGGAATAACAAGTCAAGAAGGTATATATGATGGTATTGCTGATAGTGCTGGCGATGCAAGTAATGCTGTCAAAGAATTAAAAAGACAAACATTAGGCTTTGATGAAATTCATAATATAGACGAAAACAAGAATAGTAGTAGTGGAAGTACTTCCGTAAGTGGAGGAATAGACCAACGATTGTTAGATGCTATACAAGGATATGACAATGGTATGGAAAAAGTAAAAATGAAAGCCACAGAAATTAGAGACAAATGGATGGAAATCTTAGGTTTTACTAAACATACAAATTCAGAAACTGGGGAAATATACTTTACTTTAGATAATACAGATAGTACTTTATACAAAGTGATAAAATCATTAAAAGATATAGTCAAATATGGGAAGAAAGCTATTTCTGGAGTATTTAATGTCATTAAAAATGATTTTGATAATGGAATTTTCGGAAATGCAATAGTTTTTGTTTTTGATAGCATTAAAAACGCCGTAAAATTTATATCAGAACATGAATCCGTTCAATGGTTAATGGCAAAAACATTAGAAACTGTTATAGGAATAAAAGTTGCTCTCGGAATTATAAAAGGCTTTGGAATAATTACTGGAATAAATTCACTATCAAAAAGTCTAGGAATATTAAATGGAACAACATCAACTATTATCGGTACAAAAGGTGCTCTTGGTGTTGGAGCTTCTGGACTACTTGGTATTTATGGAATTCTTTTATTAGTTGCAACGACATGGACAATATCTTTAATTTGTGAAGGAGCAGACGCAATAAATAAAAGCATCCAAGCAACAAGTAATAATTTAAGCGATATGTCCAATAATTCAGCAGAAGCTATTAGAAAATTAGTTGAATTGGCAAAAAATGGGGATACATCCTCCGAATCGTTTAACAGATTAAGCAATTATTTATTAAATAATATCGAAAGAAACAAACAATTATCTCAATCAATTTCTGCCACAAAAGAACAGCAAGAAGGTTATAATAATATAAATTATAATACATTAAATGCTATGCAACAATTATATCAAAAAGGATACATAACAAAAGATATGTTTGTCAAATTTGCCGATGCTGTTAATGGTACAAACGGAAAAATGAGCAATCTTAATCCTACATTGCAAGATGGTACTCAGGAATTTTACAATTTAAAAGATAGTATTCAAACAACGAAAAATGGAATAGATAATTTAACAAACAGTATAACTGGTTCTGCTGTTGGAGGCTTGGCAGGAGATTTAACAAATGCCGGCAATTCTGCAAAAAACAGTGAATCAAAAATAAGAGAATTACAAGATACAATTAATAGAACGACAGGTAAACAAATCACACTTGATATAGATGCAAATACTACGAAACTAAAGAACAAATTAACAAATACGATAAATTCAGCTTTTGGTTTAGCAGGATTCGGGATTGTTGGAGGTGGATCTAGAGCAAATGGTGGAGTGTATTCCAGTGGATCATGGAAGAATATTCAACAATATGCAAATGGTGGTTCACCATCACATGGAACAATGTTTGTTGCTGGAGAAGCTGGGGCAGAAATTGTTGGTCATATTAATGGCAAGACAGAAGTACTAAATCAATCACAAATAGCAAGTTCAATATTTAATGCTGTATACAGCGCTATGAGTCATTTTAATGGTGGTGGTGTAGCAGAAATAAATGTTCATGCTGATAAAAGTGTAATTGTAGAAACTGCAATAAATGGAATAAATCAGCAATACAATCAAACTGGTGTTTGCCCAATCAAAATATAAAAAAAACTACTCATTCGAGTATAATATTTGACATTTAAAATCCAATTTCTCATATTCATTTTTAGTTTTATTTATGTTTTGTTTTTCAATAGGATTTTCATTACAATTGTAATCAACAATTATAGAATTATCTTTTAATTCTATATGATTGTCATTTAATATTTTTTCTAATTCATATTGTTTAGTTGCATCTTCTATAGTTTGGTATACAGTAGTTTTTTGATTACATATTTTAGAAGTCAAATCGTCATCATCGAAGTACATAAAATACTCTTCTTTGCTGTATTGAATGTTTAGTTCTTTATTACTTGATTCGCTTATACAATATATCATTTTTTCCTTTTTTGAATTTTCACACCCACATAACATCAAACAACATACAACAATAAATAATAATTTTTTCATAAGATCCTCCTATATAAAGTATAACATGTGTAGCGCTTTCTTTCAAAGGGAAAATTGAAAGATGGTGAAACTATGATAAAAGAGTTTACAGCAAACGGCTATAAATATGTACTAGCAGGTCCGGTATTAGTAGTATCCAAAGTCAAATTAAATGGTGTAGATATTTCTAAATATTTATCAAACCAAACAAAAATATCTTGGTATGATGTATCAAAAAATAGCGGTCGTGATGTTACTAATGCAGATGGTACTATGGTACTTAATGTAATAAATACTAAATGGAGAATAGATTTAGTTTCGAGACCACTTACAGATGATGAAGTTGTAGATTTTTACGCAGAAATAATTAAAAGACCTGCTCCAATAAGTGTAGATTTCCTAAACCCATTTACTAAACAATGGCAAAATATAACTTGTTATCGTGGAGATAGAGTTGCACAATCTATGCTTCCCTATATAACACAAGATGGAATTGTAGAATTATATAATCCTGCCTCACAAGCAGTGATTGAGTTGTAGGTGAACTATGGCAAGTACAAATTTTATAAATGAATGCAAAAATAGAGCAAATGCTAATCGTTTAGGTCAAATAGTAGCAGACGGTATAGATACACCAATATCACAATCAAATAATTTACAAAGTTTTGAAATAGATAGTGGATGCTATGTTGATGGAAATATTATTGGTTCTGTATATGCCAAATGTTTGAAGGCAAGTTTTATAGCAGATCAAAATAATTTAGTAGATAAATCTATACAAGCCCAAATTGGTGTTAAATATGCTGATTTAAACAACGAATATATAAATATGGGTAAATATACTGTCGAACGTCCAAACAACGAAATAACGGCACAATATAGCCAAATAACAGCGTATGACAGTCTTTACACTAACTTAGATAGTAAATATGTATGTAATATTGATTATTCTAAAGGAAATATAACATTAAAGGATTTGTATGCAGATGTGTGTACTAATTTGGTATTAACACCAAAATCGTTAGAATTTATCAATAGTACAATTTCTATTTCAGATAATCCATTTACAAATGGAGAAACAAATAGAACAGTATTACAAACAATTGCCAAAATATCTTGCTCATTTGTTGATATAGATAACGATACAAATGAAATTGATTTATGCTGGTTAAGTCAAGACGAAGAACCTGATTATATTTTTTATAAAAATGATTATAGCAGTGTTGAAGGTGGACAGGTTGTATGTGGGCCAATAAATTGTCTAATTATAAAAAACAGTCAAATAGATGATGAAAATGTGACTATTAAAGATACTGAAAGTATTGAATTAAATGAAGAACATTCCATAACTATCAGTGAAGATTATATTTTATATGACGCTGAATTAAGACAGCAAGCAATTAATGGAATATGGAATCGCATTAAAGGTATGAAATATGTTGATTGTAAATTAACTACATATTACGGAAAACCTTTTTTAAAACTTGGGGATAGAATCAGAATCTATATAAATGACACAGAATATATTGATACTTATGTGTTAAAACATAATTTTACTTATGATGGTTCATTTACAAGTATTATTGAAAGCCCTGCCTTAACAGAACAAGAGATTAAAACAAAACAAGATATTTCTTTAGGGCAAGCTTTAGCGAATACTCAAGTTGAAGTTAATAAACAAAAAAAGACTATTACAGAATTAGTTGAAGAAACAAAAGATAATACAAATAAAATTACTCAAACAATTACAAATATTAATAATATTCAAAATCTCTTTCAAATTACTGGTGGTAACAATTTAATTAAAAATAGTGTTGGTTTATTTGAAAATGAGAATTGGATAGAAAGTGAAGAAGGGACTTTTGAATATGGTGAAGATAGTGAATTGATAGGTGTTACAACTTCTATATCAAAGATTACTGTTTCAAATGGCACTTTAACAACTTCCAATGAAAATATAGTGAATCTAACACTTAACGAGATAAAAACTTTGTCTTTTAAAATAAAACAAGATAGTGATACAACAACGACTATAACTCTGTGGGGGTTAAATAAGGAACAACCTCTATATACGAAAACATTTACAGAACAAATATCTTATTGGACAGAAATATATGATGAACAGCTTAATCAATTTTATGCTGATTCTTCAAATTTATATTTAGAAATTAAGTCGGAATCACAATATGGTGGGAAGTTTTACATAAGTGATTTGATTTTAAACAATGGTGACAAAACCGAATGGTCACTTGCTAGTGGAGAAGTCAACGGAACAATTGTTAAATTATCACAGTTAGGAATAAGTGTTTATGCCATCGAAGGAAATTATGTAACTATGATGACTACAGAAGGATTACAAATTAGATCATTAGTTGGTACATCTGTTGGAAACATTATTACACAATTTATTCAAAATGGTTTATTAACCATTGATATTGAACAAACAGGAAAACATATACAGAAAAATTTAGTGCATGATGTCATTAATTCAAATGGTCACGAGGTGTATGTTGAATATATAAAGGGGTGATTAGATGGCAATGTTAACAACTGGCTATCAAAAAATTGGTAGTATTGCACAATTCAGTATCAATGGTGCAACATACTATACCAATCTATATGCTAAATATAGTAGGACAAGTTCGCAACAATCAAATAATAAATCCACTATTCATATAAAAGTTACTGAATCTTGTAGTCAAAGCAGTAGTGCTTATTCTGTTTATGGTACATTTGTTGGTACTTTGACTGGATTAATGGGTAATAGTTATAGCACTAAAACAACAGTTCGCGGAGGAACAGAACCTACTTTATTTGAACATAGTGTTGAAGTGACTCATGCTACTGATGGTAGCTTAAGTAGTGCAATAGGATTAACCAATGTTGATGGTCCTTATGGAAACCCACAAACTTTAAATCAAATAAGTATATCAGTACCACAAATTCCAAGATATGCTAATATAACGAGTTTTAGTGTATCTAAGCTAAGCGAAACGTCTGTAAAATATAATTATAGTGCAGATGCAACACTTAATTATGCTTGGTATTCAACAGATGCTGGTTCAACATGGCATGATTTACCAGTTAATAATATAATCACGGGATTAAATGCTAATACCACTTATAATTTCAAATTAAGGGTAAGAAGAGAAGATAGCCAATTAACAACAGATAGTAGTATAGTACAACAGACCACTTATGATTATCCACACATTACAGCAGTAAATACTAGTAATTTAACAATAGGAAATAGTCAAAAATTAACTTTGTATAATCCACTTTCGAGAACTGTAACGGTAAAAATGAATAAGGATTCTGCAAGTGGAACCCAATTATATTCTGGAACTACAAATGGAACGAGCATTACATTTACACCAACAGCTAACACATTATATGCCAGCATACCAAGTTCTAAGAATGCTAAATGTGTATATTCGGCTATCTATTCAACTTCTACGAAAACAACAAGTCAATATACATATTCAATAAATGAAACTAATTGTAAACCAACATTTAGTAATTTCACTTATGAAGATATAAATTCTAATACAGTTGGAATGACAGATAACAACCAGCTATTAGTTGATAATTATTCAACATGTAAGATAATGATTTCAACTTCTAATAAAGCGATTGCAAAAAATAGTGCTTTTATTAGTAAGTATATTATTTCTTGGGGAAATTCGAGCTTGGATTTGTCTTATTCATCAACAAATGATGTAAATGGTTCCATAACTGGATCTGGAAACATAGTTAAAGTCACTGCTGTTGACAGTCGTGGATTATCTACTACAATTACAAAAAATATAAATAATATTATTTATTCTAAGCCCATTATAGAAGGAATTTCTACTCAACGATCTGATGGTGTGAATGAAGAAACACATTTAATTTTAAAAGTGTCGATATGGAATGGAAAATGGGATAATTCTTCAAGAAATAATTCTATAACTTTTGTAGGATATAAAGTTAAATCAAGTTCAGGAACTTATAGTGATGCTTACGATATAACTAGTTCATTTTTATCAAAGGCAAAAATATATGAATCAGGGCAAACTAAAAATTATTCTTTAGATTATTCTGATAATTTGCAAATTCACTCTAATGGTTCGAGTGGTGGCTTTCCTGTTGGAACAGAATTTGATATTCAATTATTAATTAGAGATGGTTATGGTCAATATTATGTTTATACACTAATTGGTTCCACTTTTGTTTCGGATGGGCAAGTTGGCTTATCAAGATTTAAAGATAGTGATGGCAATTATCATTATGGAATTAATTGTATGCCAAATATTGATTACATTCTGACAGTTGATGGATTGGGAGTACCTCTTTATGAAATTGTTGATAATTGGTAAAAAAACAAGGAGATGACAAAATGAGTAAAAGTATTAAATTAAAAAACAATATTTATTGGGATTCTAAAAGTATTGTTCATAACAAAAAAATATTATCAGACATTATATATCCGGTCGGAAGTATTTACTTGTCAGTAAATTCAATAAATCCATCGACTATCTTTGGTGGCACTCGGGAACAAGTGAAGGATAGATTTTTACTTGGTTGTGGTGATACATATTCAAACGGAAAAACTGGTGGAGCAAGTACGATTAACTTATCGCACGTACATACTACTGGAAATCACACATTGACGTTGAATGAATTGCCTAAATTTGAAGGAGTAAGTTATATTGGCACAACAGAAAATACTTGGGGATTGTCAATTAATAGAACCAATTATAAATCTTCTGTTTTAGGTGGAGGTCTATCTCACAATCACGGAAATACAGGTTATTCTTTAAGCAATTCTCAGTCTATTATGCCACCATATCTGGCAGTATATATATGGAAAAGAACGAAATAGGGAAGGAAGTACAATTATGGCTTTAAAAAAAGAAATTATTCAAAAAAATGGTATTGTACTTAGTTATCATCGAATTGCTAGTATAACAAATAAAACAAATAAAGAATCGGTTATAGAAATTATTTCATATATTAATCAAAAGGCAAGAAATGATGAATTGAATTATGAAAGAGTAAAAGAAAAAAATCAAGACTGCGATATTAATACAGAAAATGAAATAACCGAGGAAGAAAGAAAAATTTTAGATAATGAATTCGAAACTTATACTAATACAAAATTTGTAAATCTAAAGTACAATAGTAATTTAAATACTTGTAAAGCATACGACTATTTAAAAACATTAGATGAATTTAAAGATTCGGAGGATGTATGAGATGGAACAATTTATTAATTTAATACCACAATTAGCAACTTTAATAACTTCATGTAGTGTTATATTAGTTGCTGTAAAAAAGTGGCTTGTGGAACCAACAAATAAGCGAATAGAATCTTTTGAATTATCTAGTGTAAAAATAGATTTAGTGAATTTTATAAATGATGTAGAAAATAATGTTCCTAAATCACAAATACAAAAATTAAATGCTCATGAACTATATGATAGATACGTTAAGCTAGGTGGCAATAGTTATGTACATGAACATTGGGAAAAATTATTGAAAGAAGGTAAAATTTGATGAAAAAAGCATGGAATGATGTAAAAAGCTTTGTGACAGTATTAATGACAATTGCGATGGTAATATTGTTATTTTTACCATATGAAGTAAATAAAGAAACTTTAATGATATTTAGCTCAAGCTATGGGGCAGTAATAACATATTTTTTTACAAAGAAAAATGATAATAAGGAGAGTGAATAATATGAGAAAATCTTTAGAAAAATTTATCGAAGAAACAAAAGGCACAAGAGTAGATGTTCCGTGGGCAAGTGATGGCCATTTAAAAGGTCAATGTGTTAGTTTAATTCAACAATATATTAGTCAATGCTTAGAACAACCTGCTAAAGCAAGAGGTAATGCAAAAGATTGGATTCAGTCTTATGTTAATGAGGGACTTGGTCATACAGTTTCTGACCAAAGAACAGGTGATATTATAGTATTTCCAAATGAAGCTGATGGTTATGGACACATTGCTATATATACAGATGGAAAATTATATGATCAAAATAATTTAAGACATGACAATGGATGTGCAGGATATGTAGATATATTTAGTTGGGATTTTGTTACATTAAGGCCTAATACAGATGTAATAGTTAGTGAGCCTATTTCAAATATACAATATCTTAATTTAAGCCCAAAAGCTGATACATGGAGAGTTTATCCTATGAATGTAGCACCAGTAATTGGCAATGAATGCAAAATATTATATCCTAGCAAGTTTGGCGGCTTGTCTTATACACTTAAAGGATATACCCAAACAAATGTAGCAATAATTGAAACAAGAGATTATGGACAAGTTCAAATTTATATTGGACAAGATGTATCTAGTATGTTTAGTATAACTGATAGTCCTATTTATGGATTAGTAAAATAAATAGGTCAAAATTTAATCAAACCTAGTCTTTGACTAGGTCCTTTTTTAAACATTTATAAATTTATAATTTAATGTAGTAAAATTTGACAAATAAATAAAAAACTATATAATATATGTCAATCCTTTGTAAATTGGGAGTTGCAATTATAATTATTTTATTTTATAATTAAATTGTAATACATATTGTGTTTTTTATTGAATATAATAAAAAAAGAGATACATCTGATATTGCCTGTTAGGTGTTATCTCCACATTGTGGGTTGAACACCATAACTCTAAGTTGAGTTAGGTGTTCTTTTTTTAATCTCGATCTAAAAATTTTTCTAGTATTGCTAAACACAATACCAACATAACTAAGTATTCCAAATGGATACTCCTTTGTTAATAATTTCTCTTTCGTGGATTATCACCTCCTCATAAATAAAAAACGTATTATGTGGAGGAAACACCTAACTATCTATGTATCTCTATCGAACATTATATAGTATATATATTTTATATGTCAAATAAAATTTTATAATATTTATATATTTCGACAAATATCTACAATGGTCAGTGTTAGTATATGTCCTCACAAGGGGGGGATTTAAAAAATGAAAAGAAAAAAATTAATCGTAGAATTTGTAATTATAACTATATTGTATTTAATTGTAAAATTTATTTAATTTTGGTCTTGTTTTTGGTCTTGTTTTTGTCAAATATTATGATATTTTTTGATAAATTTTATATACCAAATCAATAGCAAAAGGTTGACAAAAGGGGTTAATTTATAAGGAAAAATTCAATATTTGTTGTAATATAAGGGTAAATATAAATTGTATGTGATTAGTTCCTCCTCAGCTCCACCAGATAGATTGATACTCAGGAGCACCCTGAGTTTAGATAATACATTACTAACTAGAGATAGTTAGTTTTTTTATAAGAAATTAGTAAAATTATGATATAATAATGATAATTTATTAATGGGGTGTAATTAATGGAAAAGTTAAAAGAAAAAAATGTCAAAGATAAACGAAATAATAGTTATAATTGTGAAAAAGAATTATTTTTAGATAAAAAATTAGAAGACTTTTTTCCAAAAGATGGTCGCTGGTGTAATAATTGTTTTTATCAATCAAAATTAGTAGAAAAAAGAAACTTTCCTTGCCATATAAGAGATGATAATTGGTTAGCTGATTTGATATTAAAACAGTATAATATAGATTTTTTAGAAAAAGATACCATTTTAAATTATATAGTTACATCTGAAAAATTTAATAAATTAAGACATGAATACGAGCAAAAAATAGTTAGTTGGCAAATAGATTGGATGCGTAATGGTGGAGAAAATTGGATAATTGATGAAGAATTGGGTGGAAATTTATATTTGTTTGGAACCAAATGTGATTATGCTTTCAGAAAAGGTATAGTAGATACCTTACTAGCTATTGGAATGAGTATAGATGCCATAGAAGAAGGTATTGAGAAAAATGCAGATAAATGGAGAGAGAATCTCATGAGAATTGCTTTCTATAATTTGTATTCAGTTTCAAAATTTAATACAAATCAAACATTACCACAACCTAGCCCAGAACATTATGAAAAGTGGTTGAAATTAAGATTATATGAATACTATATAGAACATAAAAATTCTGTAGACAAATATGGAAAAATATTACCTGAAATGCAAATGACAGAATCAGAAGTTATAGAACTGAAAGAATGGCTAAAAAAAGCTCACGAAGAAAGATTGAAACAAATTGAAGAATATAAAAAAATAAGTGATTTTTCTGCAATAAATGGATGTAATATTGTAATTGCTCCAGAAATTGAAAATTTAAGTTGTTCAAAACAGAATCAAGCTCAAACTTCCAACAAACGAAAATATTTAATAAAACAATTATTTAAAAAATTATAATAGATAAAGAGAATTTAAATTTGATATTTATAATCATTGAAAAAAGTAAAAACGAATAATCTGTATTTTAAAGGGGGAAAATCTAGATGATTGTATTTAATGGTGGACTAACTATAGAGCAGGTAAAAAAATTGAAAGATGATATTTCTATTATTTATGATAGGATACCTTATAAGGAAGCATATGCTCATAGAAAGAATACCTTTGACTATGTCCCAGAAGAATTACGGGGTGCTCCAATAGAAAAATTTAAACAATATATATCAGATGATTGCTTTTTAAAACAATATATATTTTTTGCTAAATATTTAAAAGCAACATTAGAATTTTGTAATAATTCATGTAAAAAAAATTATATTATGATATGTGACATAGAAGAGGATGTTTTAAATCAATATGTGGGAGTTGGTAATTATGATGACTATAGAATTGAATACCGATTACCAAGAAAATTCGTTACCTCCAAAAATATTGTAGATTTTTTATATTTTGAACCTTATGATGACCAACAAATGGCCAACTTCAAAAAGAAATATGCAGATTTATATGAAATTCCTCCAGAAGAAGATAAAAAAGCAAAAACATTAATTTTAGAAAAAAAATTACAATTTAATGGAGATAGAATTTGGAAATAAATTTTTGTGATAAATGACTAACTGTTTCTAGTTAGTTTTTTAATTAATTAAAATATAGTATAATAGTATTAGTAAGGAGCTTTTTATGAAAAAGAGAAAAAATGTTATTGTTATGTTACTTAGTACATTATTATCTATTTTTTTAATAGTAGGGAATAGTTTTAAGAAGAAAGGTAGTTTTGAATTTATTACAAACCATTTAATAATTCATACTGTTACTTTTTTAATATTAATTTTTATATTTTATAAAGTAATATCATTTTTATTTAAAAAGTTAGATAATATCAAATGGAAAGAAAGTCAAGAATTCAATAAAATTATTAAAATATTTAATGAACATCCATTTTTATTTTGCTTCGTTATTATTTTAATTTGTTGGTTGCCTTATATTATTTCTTTTTATCCAGCCATTCTATCTCCAGATCCAAGTTATCAAATTATGCAATTTTTTCATATAGATAATAAATATTCTACATATTCTATTTTGTTAGATCCTTCTGTTATTATTACAAACCATCATCCAGTTATTCATACACTTTTACTTGGAAGTATGGTAAAAATAGGTACTTTATTAGGTAGTGTCAATATAGGCTTATTTTTGTATAGTATTATTCAAATACTTATATTATCAAGTACCTTATCTTATACAATTGTCTTTTTAAAAAATATTAAAACTCCAAAAAAATATTTATTGTTATGTTTAATTATTTATGCTTTAACACCAGTATTTCCTTTTTATAGTATGAGTGCAGTAAAAGATGTAATCTTTGGAAGTTTGATTATTTTATACATCATTTCTATTTATCAATTTATGAATAAAAAAGAAATTACATTCAAAGACATGTTAAAAGAATTATTATTAATGATTTTGATTATATTATTTAGAAATAATGGTTTTCATGTTATTTTGTTATCATTTCCATTCTTACTTTTTTATAAAAATAAAAAACAAATTTTAATGATATTTTTGTTAATGTTAACTTTTAATATAACTTATAATAAAGTGATACTTCCATATTTTAAAATTACGCCTTCTAGTATCCGTGAAGTATTATCCATCCCATTTCAGCAAACGGCTAGGTATGTTAACGAATATGATTCTGAATTGAGTGGAAAAGATAAAAAAATAATTGATCAAATATTAGAATACGATACACTAGCCACTCGATATAACCCAGAATTAGCCGATCCTGTCAAAAATAAATTTAACCGTTATTACAAATCGGAAGATTTAAAAGAATATTTTAAGATGTGGAAAAAGGGATTATTCAAACATCCTATTACTTACATAGAAGCCACTGTTCATAATACGTATGGTTATTTTTATCCATTTAAAACAAATTGGTATTTTTATCATAAATATGATACTAGAATTGTAAAAAAAGGTTTTGATTATCACTATAATTCTCTTAGTTCAGAAAGAAATTTTTTAATGATTATTGCTACCATATTTCCTTATATTCCTGTAATTGGTTTTCTTGTAAATATTGGATTTAATAGTTGGATATTACTGTTTATGGCTTGTTATTTGATTTATCAAAAGAAATATAAAAGTCTTGTTGTTTTATTACCATCCTTTGTCTTATTGTTAGTTTGCGTTGCATCTCCAGCAAATACATATTTCAGATATGCTTTACCTAATATTTTTGCAATGCCATTACTATTTGGAATCTTCTTAAAAGATTGTGAAACTAAAAAAATGTAATTTTATTATTTTTATGATAGAATGATAATAGGAGAGTGTATGAATGAAAGAAATAGAAGAATATAGTGGATTTAGAGATTTAAGAATTGTGGATAACTTTTATCAAACTTCCAGTTTTTTTCCTATGCCAACTACAGAAATCGGTACATTAAGTGAAAATGGAGAAACAAATTTAGGATCCTATTCCTTATGTTTTCCTTATTATATTGCTGGAAAAGATTACTATGCAATGGTATTATGTTGTAGAAATAGTTCTAATACAGCAAAAAATATATTAAGAACTGGAAAATGTACGATTAATTTTATTCCGGATAATAAAAAATATTTTAAAGAAGCTGTTCGTTTAGGATATCCAGGAGAAACAACCGAAGAAAAAATGAAAAAAACTATTTTTCATTTAGTAGATGGAAAAAGCTGTAAAGAACATTCTGAACAATATCCTAAAATAATCAAAGAAGCTTTTCAAGTTTTTGAGTGTACATGGGTAAGAGAATTAGATGGGGCAGAAAATGATACAGTTCAAGATGAATATTTACCACCATATCATCAATTTAATGGAATTACGAGTCAATTTGGTGCACATTTTATTTTAAAAATAGATCATATTTTAATGAAACCAAAATATTATGATGCCATTTTAAATGGTGTAACAGCATCGTCTTTTCCAAATGTTCCTGTGGATTATGGTTATCGTGATAATAAAAATTTTTGGTATACTACATTTAAGAAACCAAAAAAAGAACCAATTCCTTCTAGTAAAGGCATTAGTTTAGATACTGTTAAATATGCTGCTTCTAGAATTGATCCAGAAATAAAATTTACAGATGAAGCATGTATGAAATTAGTAAAAGTCCCTAGAGTATTTTTAAATACTGTTTTAAAAGGATGCGTAACTTGGGCGAAGGAAAACCATGTTACATTAATTACAGAAAAAGAAATGAATATGATTCAAGATAAAAGAAATCAAGAAAAAAATAAATAAAGAATCTACACGAATAACGTGTAGATTTTTATATGTTAAATTTTTTAATCATTAAATTAATACAAGTGAACCTTATATTAGCAGTATCGGGAGTTCCAGTGATTCCACATCTTATAGAAAGTGTAGTAAATTTTTTTAAATCAACTACTGTAGTTTCTGAAAAGTTCGCAATATAAGTATTACCAGCAGGTAAACTAAACGATAAATCATGTATTACAGTATTATTTTCATCATTTAAAAGAAAAATTGCTCCATTGGTTGTAGAGACTCCTGAAATAATTCCACATAAAGTAATTTCATATGTTCCATCTTCTAATATTGAAATATCTGTGTTATTAGGAATATAAAATGTACTACTATCTGCTGGAATAATTTTGGATTCTTGAATTGGAATAGTTCTAGAATAGTTTGCTTCTACATAACTGGTGAATAATACAGATGGATGTGAAGTAGGACTGGATCCACCTTCTGGTCCAGTTGGTCCTGGAATTCCTTGCTCCCCTTTTGGCCCTGTTGGTCCCGGAATTCCTTGTGGACCCATGTCTCCTTTTTCTCCCTTTGGCCCTGGAATTCCTTGTGGGCCAATTTTTCCTTCTACTCCTTGTTCTCCTCTAGGTATTTTAAAATTCAAAATCACATCTTCATTTGTTCCAACATTTTCTACTTTAGCATTTTCAAATGAATCTATTGTTTCTGTAATACCAACATCAATACTAGTAGGACCTGGTATTCCTCTTTCTCCTTTCTCACCTTGTGAACCAGCATCTCCTTTGGCACCTTTTGGTCCCGTTGGGCCTTGTATAGAGTATATACCAACTTCTTGTAATCTTTTCTTAATTTTCTGATTTTGAACAATTCTTTCGATTTTATCATTGAATTCCATTTTTTCACCTCATTATATATCTTTTTTATCTAGTATTAGTGTATGTTTAAAATTTTTAGAGGGTTATATTTTTAACTATAATTATCAAAATTAAAATCAATCTTTTTATGAAATTGTAATTTTATAGTATAGTATTAACATAGATTATATTGTAGTAAAATCAAAGATATTGAAACTATTGACTTAGAGCTAACTCTAAGTGATATGATATAAATGTAGGAGGTAATATGACAATAAAAGAAGTAAGTGAAAAATATGATATTATCCAAGATACCATTCGTTACTATGAAAAAATAGGTTTACAGCCACCGGTTCCACGAACTAAGTCAGGAATTAGAAATTTCAATGAACAATCTTGTAAATGGCTAGAATTTATAAAATGTATGCGTTCATCTGGAATGCCAATAGAATTATTAATAAAATATATGAATCTATTTAAAAAAGGAATATCATGTTATTCCTAGTATACAAGATTTGCCATTAATAAAAAAGACAGAAAAATATATGTTAAAACTTAAAAATAATTATGATGGAATAGGACAATAAATAGTGGATGAAAATGAATTAATATTAAAAATTGAAAGGAACGAAACATATGGAAAAATCAAAGGTTTATTTTACAAAAGATATCAGTGAAGAAGGAATTATTAAAATATATGAAGCTCTAAATCAAAATTTAAAAGGGAAAGTAGTCATTAAAATATCAACAGGAGAAATGGGAGAACATAACTACCTAGATCCAAATTTAATTAAAGGATTAGTTCAAAAATTAAATGGAACAATTGTAGAATGTAATACAGCATATCCAGGAAAAAGAATGAATTCAAGTGATCACTGGGAAACTATTAAAGGCACATGGCTTTACAGAAATTGCTCCATGTGACATTATGGATGAAGAAGGAGAAATTGAAATTCCTGTTCATGGCGGAGAACATTTACAAAACAAAAATATCGTAGGAAGTCATATTCAAAACTATGATTCTATGTTGATGTTATCTCATTTTAAAGGACATGCTATGGGTGGATTTGGTGGATCCTTAAAAAACATGAGTATTTGAGTAGCATCAAGTAATGGAAAAGCTTGGATTCATTCAGTAGGAAGAACAAAAGATACCAAAGAAATGTGGAATTTAATAGAAGATCAAGATGGTTTTTTAGAAAGTATGGCAGAAGCAGACAAAGCTGTTGTTGAATATTTCAAACCAGAAAATATGGTTTATATTAATGTGGCTAATAAGATTTCAATTGATTGTGATTGTGATTCCAATCCTGCTGAACCAGAAATGAAAGACATTGGAATATTTGCAAGTATTGATCCAGTCGCACTTGATCAATGTTGTTATGATACCATAATTAATTCTAATGATCTTGACAAAGAATCTTTAATTAACAGAATGAAAGAAAAACATGCAATTCATACAGTAGAAAGAGCTTACGAACTAGGAATAGGAAATTGTGAATACGAAATTATTAATATTGATGGAGAATGTTAATGAAACCAATTATTATTTATTTTTCTTATACTAATAATACGAGAAATATTGCTAAAAAAATTGAACAGAAATTTAACTGTGATATATTGGAAATTAAAACAAAAGTCCCTTATTCTAAAGATTATGATGAAGTTGTCAATGATGAACATAATAGTGAAAGTAGTAGTTATTTACCTGAACTAGAACAAATCAATGTTGACTTAAATAATTATGATACTATTATTTTAGGAACACCAGTTTGGTGGTATCGTCCAGTTCCTGCTATTAGGTCATTCTTATCTAAAAATGATCTATCTGGTAAAACGATAATTCCTTTTGCTTGTAATTGTGGGTGGTTAGGAACCACATTCCAAGAAATAAAAAAGATTTGTCCAAATTCTAAGTTTTAGAAACAAATGAATATAGTATTTGAAAGCTATAGTGATGAACTAAAAACAAATGTAAAAGAAATTGATAATTGGATAAATCAGATTATTTAAAAAATCACTTATGATAAGTGATTTTTTTAAACTTTTGAAACTTTGAAAGTAACTGTTTTAATAGATGATGGTTGTATATCTTCTAAATTTACGGTCAATGTGTGTGTACCCTCTTGATAAATATATTCTGCTGTAGTGGCAGTGGCACCATCAATTGTAACACTACCTGTTACAAATTTGACTAATGTTCCATTTAAAATATCTGTAATAACAGGTTTTTCATAAACCTTTTCAGCTTCATTTTCAATAACAATTGTATAGGTTAAATCTCCATCTGCCCATACTGGTTTATCTGCTGTTTTTGTGATTGTCAAACCATCAACCATTGTTACAACAGAAGCAGTAGAAGTAATTGCCGTTCGAATACTATTATAATTACCGACTGCAGTAGTCGTATTTGTTAATTCAGTTTCCATAACTCCCTCCTTATTTTTATTGTATGTTTTAAAAGAAAAAATGCTTAAAAAAAAGAATATTTATGTAATGATAATATATATTAAAAAGAAAGATTAATCATTGTGATTAACCTTATTGTATAATTATTCTTCTATACTAAAATAAATGGTAGAAAAATATTCTTCATTTGCTTCTAAAGCATCATTTGTAAGGTCTAATAATGGACCTTTTTCTGTTGACCAATTAAGTTCTTCATAATTGATATTTCCCTCATTATTATTTCCTGTAAATATTACTATTGGATTTTTTGTTAAAGTCACAACTTCATCATCAAATTTTTTAAATACTAAAGCATTTTTTAATACAAATCCATTAGAAGAAGTAAGTGGTTGATTTATATAAGCATATAATTTCCAATCAGAGCTTTTTAGTCTACTATCTACGATTCTTGTTTTTAAATCACTAGTTTTCGGAAATATTTGCGTATTATTGATGGGAGTGGGTGAAAATGATATAGAGTTGTTCACATCTAGCAGAGTTAGTTCTCCTGTAAATGGAGTTGTAATTTTTCTTGTTCCATAAAGAAAACTACTAGATACATTGGCTGTTAATTCTACAGTCGTGTTGTCCACTATAGAACTTGGTAGATTATATTCAAAGAATCCATTATCATCTGCATTTACAATTTCTGTATTACTATTATATTTGATTAATACATCTGCAAAACTATCAGTGTGTCCACTAATGGTATTTTTTGTTGAATTAATTGGATGAACATTCATAAAAACATTTCCTATTGAAAATTGTTTTCTATTTTGAAATGTTAAATTATCAACATCAGGTAAATTTTTTAATTCTTCAGTAGTAATGTTATGATGTGTAATTGTTGTCATTGTTGATGTAATAATTCCTTCTATTTGGATTAAGTCACTTTCTTTATACCAAGAATAATCAGGTAAATTATTAATATCCCCTGCTGATGAAATTTCTGTAGAGTTTTGCCACATATTAATTCTGGAACACTTTATATTAAAAGTAAGAGGGTTATTTGTGTATATAACATTGGCATTTTTAGTATATATTGTAAATTTTTTAGGATTATCTAAAATAATTTTACAGTCACTACCTTTGAAATGAATATTATAGTTATCACTAGGTGTATTAGCGTATGAATTTATGATTTGTAATTTAGAATCTTCTTTCATAGTTAAAGAACCAAAGATTGCCCACATTGGAACTCTTTGATGATTTTTTTCAATAAATATGAAAGATGCTCTTTCATCAATTAAAACATTGTTAGCTCCATGAACTGTTGTAGAACTAAATCCATTTCCTGTTGTTAAATGTACTTTTGTATCGTGAAGAATTGTAAAATTTAATTTATTTGTTCCATTCATAAATTCTCTTGTATCTGTTGATATAATAACATCGCTTTTACATAGAAAAATAACGGAAGGATTAGCAGAGTCACTTCTAAAAGTGAATAGAGGAGGATTAATAGAATTACTTAATATATTCGTTTTTCCACCTATTATAATTCGCTCTGCTTCACATACTTCTTGTGACTCTATTTCATTAGTGTTTTCAATTGTAATATTAGAGTCACTAATTTTAACAGTTCCATATGGATTAAATGATAATTGGGTTCCATTAAATGTAATATTATCATAAATAGTTACTATTTCCTCATAACTATCATTTTCTGGTACACAAATAACACCATATACATTTGTATTTATTATTTTTATATTTTTAACACAGACTTCTTTTGTAAGAGCAGTAGTAACAATAGTATCGGTAGCCTCTGAACTAATCATACCTGTTAAAGTGTGTAAAATATTTTGATAAGTTCCATTGATTGTTATCTTTTTTTTATTAGAATTTACTGCAATTCCACTTTTTAAAGTAATATCATTTTCTAAATAAATATATTCATAACCATTGTTATTTTCTAGAGCTTCTTTTAATTCTTCACTAGTTGATACTGTAACTGTTTTACTATTTATTTTATTCATAAAATCACTTATCCTTTAACATAATATATGAGGATAGTATGATTTGAACAATGATATTTAAAAGGAGAGGTAGGAAAGTTTTATAATATTGTAGATATTTTTTTGTAAAAAATTATAAAAATGATTGACTCGTGACTAACACACGGATATTTTATGAAAAAGTACATGAAAATATTACAATAATAATAGATTTTTGCATATATCATTAACAAAGAATGGTATAATTAGTTTGAATAGAGGAAAGATAAATGAAGATAGAAAGCAAGAAATCTAAGGAAACTACTATAATTATTATAATATTTATGGCAGTTATTATTTTGTTAGGGGGATTTATAATTCATGACAAATTTATTAACTCTCGCACTGACTCACCAACGTCAAATCCAGGTAATATAGAATCACAAATAAAATCACATAAATCTGGAAATTTATATAAAAATGCAAATGACAATGATGTCATTTGTTCAACAAATAGTAGTACACCAAAGGAACCAAATATATTTGTAATAATTTAGGTGATGGAAAATCATATGCATTTTATGTTTTGAATGATGCAACAAATTCTGATAAAGTTGATTTGATTATGAATGAAGATTATATAACATCCACTTATTTTGAATTAACTGCTGATGGTAGTATTGATTGGGATGGAACTAATAATCCTGCAAATGGACCTGTTAAAGCAATAAAATCATTACCAACAATAGAGACTTGGTCTAATTTAGAAAGTCCGAAAGATAATAGTGGGTATGATTATAGTCAATTTGCAGCGAGATTGCCTATGGCTAACGAAATCGCAACAGCATGTGAAATCTCTAATTTTGATGAAATGGTAAATAAAAATTATGAGCTCAAAACTAAAGATAATTGTAGTTTCTTATGGGAAAATACTCAAAATGTTGATTCTAATTATAAATATAGTGGTTATCTAACATCAACATATTTAAAAGATTCATATTTATCTTGGATAGTTTATTCAACTAATATGACAAAACAAGAATATGATGATCATGTGGGTTCATATAGTGAAATTCAATTATATGACAATGTATTATTAATGCCGGTATATACGGGATCCGTTTTTGGTGTAAGACCTGTCATATGTCTTTCTAAGTAGAGGTTATCAAATTGATAACCTTTTATAATTTTATTGTATGTTCTTCTTGTTTTATCAATATCTTTATTTCAAATTTAGTTTTATTTTTCCAGAAATGTAAATTTTCTTGGTCGTAACATTAATCATAACTCCTATCCTTTCTTTAGGATGATTTCTTTGTAAGACACAAAAAAATCAATCTTTCGATTGATTCTATATATCAAGTTCAAACTAAATAGTTCGAACAGATTCGTCAATGGAGCCATAAAGGTTGAAGTCGGACAACCTTTATTTTTCTATATAATAGGTAGTAATAAACTACTAACTGATATAAGTATACCATGAAAATACGAATATAGTACAAAAAATATAAATACAGTGACATTTACAGTGACATTTACAGTGACATTTGTGGTATACTTTTATTAGTACGAGGAGTGATATAGGTGAAATTATTTGATGAAATAAAACCAGTGTTTTTTATTGACAATAAAATGAATAATATATTAAATGATATAAATGTTAAACTTAAAAAAATAAATGTTAATGATAAGCAAAAAAGAAAATATATGATTTCAAAATCTAAAATAAGGTCAATTCATTCTTCACTTGCAATTGAAGCTAATTCATTATCTTTATTTGATGTAGAAATTATATCAGAAAATAAACTAATATTAGGTAAAAAAGATGAAGTACAAGAAGTAAAAAATACAATTGAAGCATATAATCATATAAATGAATATAATTATAAAAGTGAAAATGATTTATTAAAGCTACATGAGTTAATGATGAAATACTTTGATGAAGATAATGGTAATTATAGAAATCATGGTGAAGGAGTAAAAAGAAAAGATGAAATAATATATATGGCTCCTGAATCCATTTTAGTTCCATCCTTAATGAAAAGTTTATTTGAATATATAAGTAGTAGTGATTTGAATATTATTATTTTATCTGCAATTTTTCATTATTACTTTGTTTTTATTCATCCTTTTTCAGATGGAAATGGAAGATGTGCTAGATTTTGGGTAACATTAATGCTAATAAATTATGATAAAAATTTTGAATTTATATCGCTAGAAGAGGAAATATATTTAAATCAAGAAAACTACTACTTAGCTATAGCAGAATGTCATAATAATGGAAATGCAAATGTATTTATAAAGTTTATTTTACAGACAATTAATTCATCGTTAGATAAATTGATAAAAAATAGTAATTTTGTTTGTAATGATATTCAAAATAAAATTATAGAACTAATAGCAAATAATAATAGAATTACACAAAATGAAATAGCTAATATAACTAATGTTAATGTAAGAACCATTAAAAGGAATTTTAAAATATTAATAGATAATTTAATAATTGAAAGAATTGGTTCTGACAAAGCAGGATATTGGCAAATACTAAAATAATTATTAAGCAGGATAAAGGAATTGATAGCACCATTATACTTAATGTCTTATAAATAAAGACTTTATAGTGCTATCATTTCTTATTTTGCACTTGCAAAATTGAGTTAAAATATGGAAGAACTCTACCACACTTTCGATTTATCCCTTTTAATTAAAGGACTTGCAAGGTTCTATTTTACTTCCAAATGTTGGATATATACTAGAAATGTTGGATGAATCTTGGATGTTTTAATTTAGTAATAAAATTTACCAAAATAATGGTATAATTATATATTGAAGTGACAGATAAATAGTAATTTGTTGAAACAGAGGTATCATTATGAATGAAGAAATAAAAAAATGACATGCTAAAATTGTAAAACTGGTTTTCTGACCAACAAGGACCTGAAAAACAGTAAAGATTTAATATACAAATTCTTTTGAAGATGAAGATAACATAAAATGTATATTTTTAAATATAAGAAAATATAAACAAAAAATAAGAATTAAGATGCAAAATAAAGATTATATGATACAGAAAATGCATTCGAGATTCAGAAATGTAGGTAAAAAGGGGCAATATAATGTATTCTAAAAATGAAGAGGAAATATTTAAAATTTTAAATAGTAATATTGATGGATTAGATAGTAAAGAAATTGAGAAAAGATTAAAAGACTATGGACAAAATATTATTCTAAATAAAAAGCAAAAGGTTTGGATTTTAAGATTTTTAAAACAATTTAACGATACCATGATCATCATATTATTAGTAGTTGCACTACTTTTATATTTTTATGGATATTTTTATTCTCACGAGTATACTGATACTATTGTCATACTTTTTGTAGTTTTTATAAATGCTATTGTTGGATTTATACAAGAAGAAAAAGCTGCTTTAGTATTAAGAGATTTAAAAAAATATGAAACCAGCACTTGTAAAGTTAAAAGAGATGATAAAATAATAGTAATAAACACTAAAGAATTAGTTCCAGGAGATATAATATATTTAGAATCCGGAGAAACTATTCCTGCTGATATTAGAATACTTTCATGTGAAAGTTTAAAAGTAGATGAATCAGCGCTAACTGGAGAAAGTGTTCCAGTTCAAAAAAGTTCAGATGTTTTAAAAAATAACTTAATTCTTCAAGAACAAAAAAATATGTTATTTTTAGGAACAAGCATTACTAATGGGAAAAGTACTGGTATAGTTGTAAGTACAGGAAAAAATACTGAGATAGGTAAGATTGCATTATCACTAAATGAAATTGATAGAATAGAAACACCATTACAATTAAAAATAAAAGAACTTTCTAAAAAAATTACATTTATAGTATTTATTATTTTAATTTTTATATTTATTTTAGCTTTAATTAATAAATACACAATACTTGAAATTATAATGCTATGCTCATCACTCGCAGTGGCTGCTATTCCAGAGGGATTGCCAACTGTAATTACAATAACATTATCCGTTGGAATATCTAATTTAGCGAAGAAGAAAACAGTAGTAAAACAAATGCAAGCTGTAGAAACACTTGGAGCAATAGATATTATTTGTTCTGATAAGACAGGTACTATAACGCAAAATAAAATGACTGTTAAAGAAGAATATGTAATAGATGAGAATATGCTTAATTATATATGTGCTCTTTGTAATGATGGCCTTATTTATGAAGATAAATATGTAGGTGATCCTACAGAAACTTGTTTATATGAATATCTATATAATAAAAAAATCGATTCTCTTAAATTGAGAAAAAAATGCGAGAGAATATTAGATATACCTTTTGATAGTGATAGAAAGATGTTTACTACTTTAAATAAAATTGATAATGATGTATATATATTATGCAAAGGTAGTATGGATTCTTTAATTGAAAAAGTAAATCTATCTAAGATTGAAAAACAACAAATTTTAGATAAAGTTAAGAATTTTTCTAAAAATGCTTTAAGAATTTTAGGGTTTGCTTATAAAAAGTTAGATTATATACCAAAAGATATTAAAGAATTAGAAAAAGAGGAAAATGATTTATCTTTTGCTGGTATTTTAGGAATAATAGATCCACCAAGAGAAAGTGTTAAAAAAAGTGTCATTTTATGTAAAAATGCTGGCATTAGACCAATAATGATTACAGGAGATTCTATAGATACTGCAACTGCTATTGCAAAAAATGTTGGAATTATAGATAATGATAATGAAGCAATACTTGGGAGTGAACTTGATAAATATAATGATGAAGAACTAAAAAATATCGTTAAAAGGTATTCTGTGTATGCAAGAGTAAATCCCGTTCATAAAGAAAGAATTGTTTTTGCGCTTCAAAATAGCGGAAAAATTGTAGCAATGACTGGAGATGGAGTAAATGATGCTCCAGCTATTAAAGATGCTCATGTTGGTATTGGAATGGGTATTACTGGTACTGATGTTACAAAGTCTGCATCAGACATAGTCTTGATGGACGATTCTTTTTCAACAATAGTTGTAGCAGTTGAAGAAGGAAGAAGAATATATAATAACATTAGAAATAATATTGTATTTTCATTATCAAGTAATTTTGCTGAAATATTTACTATTATTATAGGACTACTTACTAAAACAACAATTTTATTACCAATTTATATTTTATTTATTGATTTGGTAACTGATTCTATTCCTAGTATATGTTTATCTTTTGAAAAGAGTGAAGATAGCATAATGAATAAAAAACCAAGAGGCATTAATAAACCATTATTTACACCATTTATAAAATCATGTATTGCATCTTCAGCTATCATTGAAACTATATTTGTAGTTCTCACTTACTTTATTAGTTTAAAAATGTATGGGCAAGAAACAGCTATGTCTTTAGCACTCCTTTCAATGGTAGTACAGGAGATAGTTTATTCTATATCTTGTAGAAACTTGAAAGAGTCAGTTGTTAAACAGGGATTATTTTCTAATAAAGCAATGAACTACGGATTACTATTGATACTTTTAATTGAACTCATAGTGTTTGTTACACCTATTGGTAAATTAATAAGTATAACATCAATAGATATTAGTTTGATATTAATAGTATTCTTAATAAACTTTATGGCAATATTTATTTACGAATTAATTAAGCCATTTTTAGTAAAATGGTTTAAAGATTAGAATACATAAAATTGTAATTATGCACTTGAAGTTATAATTACTACTTGTCTTTATAAATAGTAATTTATTAGTTTATTATGTATTAGGAGATGTAGAAAAATTGTACAAAATTGTCGTTATAGAGTATTTTCCAAAGGCGGACACCATGGCAAAAAAAGTAGAAAAAATATCTAATGAGATGCTGTAAGATGAATATGAATTAATAACAATGTCTAAAAATAATATAGAGAAAGATAAATAGTAATTTGAAAGTGAGATGCAATTATGGGATTATTTGATAAATTTAAGAAAAAAATGATGATTGGAAAAATGCTTATATGGGAAACCCAAATTTTTATAAAGGTAAAGCTGGTAAGTCATTTGGTGCATTTACACTAACAGAAAATACCTTAACTTCACTTTCGAAGAATCCCAAATCATTATATAAAATTGATGATACAGAAGTTGATGGATGGAAATTAATGCTTATAAGTACAACTAATAATGGAGTTTTATGGGATATAGATTATTATAAGGCAATAAATAAACTAATGAAGTTTGTTATTGATGAAAAGGATAATAATATTTTGATTAGAGGACTATCACTAAAAGAATTAAATGAAGTATTGAAATGATTATAAATTACAATTTATTAGTGAGATTGGTTTGAAATATAACTAGTCTTTTTATTTTAAAAGAAAGAATAAAAACAAATGTCACGGGTGATGATTTTGTCCATCAGGGTGTGATGAAAATGTCCATCTAGGGGTGATGATTTTGTCACACATAATATAATATAAAGAATTAATTAACAAGAATATAAATAATAATTTAAATTAGTATAAATATTTATATTAAAAAGCAAATATTAAGTTGGTACTTTACTTGTTTTAAAAACATTTTTATATAGCTGTGTTCCATCTGGCTTTCTTATATTTGATAAATTGATAGAAACTATTCCGAGTTTTAATTTGTTACTTTTAAATTTATCATTATCTTTTATAGGTATTATTCTTATTAAATCTCTCCAAGTTTTACCTAAAATATTTTCTTTATTGTAGATGTTTGTAATTTTTTTGTGGCTTTTACCTTCTAAATCTTTAAATGATATTTTGATTTTAAAAGTATTTACATAAGTATCATCACATTCATCAAATATTAGGTATTTATTATTCTTAATGACAATGATATGTGACATAACATAAGCAATATTTGTACCTGTTATATTTTTAACACAACCATTATTTATAATTGGAGTAGTATTGTAAATCTTCCATCCAATATCAAATTTTCTTTTTAATTTATCACTTATTTTTAATTCTTTTGTTTCTATATTTAACATAAAAATGCTCCTTTACATAACAAAAAAACTAACTATTTCTAGTTAGCATTTATTACTCTCAGAAGTTAATTTCCGAGTTTCCTATCAATCTGGAGCAAATGTCGTAGATATCTACAACTTTTTTGCTATGACATGATAAATATCACTCACTACTAATAATATACCATAAAACGAGTATAATTCAATATTTTCTAATAAATTTCTTTTAATAATAATTAAAAAATGATAAAATATATATTAGGTGGTAAAATGAAAATGCTGGTTTTTGATATGGATGGAACATTACTTAACAACGATAGAAATATGCCATCTGAAAATATAAATTATTTAAATAAATTAAAAAAAGAAGGTTATATAATTGTAATTGCAACTGGCAGAACTGTAACATCTGCTTGTTATAGATTAAATAATGCTAACTGTGTTAATTATATTATTTCAGATACTGGGGCTAAAATATATGATTTAGACAGTAAAAAATATATCTATAATAAATATATTCCAAGTAATATAGCTTCTGATTTATTAAATTTATATAATGATAATTTTAGATATATCGATATTTGTAGCGATGGTATATATAAAAAATTTTCACTGTTTTTAGAAGAAAATAATAAGGTTGTAAAGACATATAAAAACAAACAAGAATTATTAAATGAAATAGATAAAATAGATCATATAGGAATGAGTTTTAAAGATGATAAATATGTGATTGAAATATATGATTATATAAATAAAAATTTTAAGGATTTAGATTGTATTATTATGCAGGATTCTTTTGCTGATGATAAATGGTTAGAAATATTACCAAAAGGAGCAAGTAAATATAATTCTATAAATGAGTTAGCAAATTATTTAAATATCTCAAATGGTGAAATAATGGCGTTTGGCGATGGATTAAATGATATAGAAATGATAGAAAAGTGTGGAATTGGTGTTGCTTTAGCTAATGCATTAGATGAAGTTAAAAGCAAAGCCAATTATATAACAAAAAAGACTAATGAAGAATTAGGTGTAATAGATTTTTTAGAGGAGTATTTAAATGATTAAAAGAAATAATTATAATATTTTATATGGTTTAAAAATATTTAAAAGTATTTTATCAACTTTTCTAGATACTTTTTTGGTATTGTATTTTTTTCAATTATCTGATAGTAATATATTACCAATGGGTATTTATAAATTAGTATCAGTAATAACTATATGGCTAGTAATATTTTTAGTAAGAAATATTTGTAAAAGTAAGCAAAGAATCAATCTGCTTAGAATTGGTATAATATTAAACTTTATTTATTTTTTTACATTAATTATATTAAAAGAAAAAGTTGTAGATTATATTTATTTTGTTGGCTTTTTATATGGACTTGAAGAAGGATTTTATTATTCAGTTTATAATATGATAGAAAGCGATGGAATAACAAATGATTTAAGACAAAAATTTGTTGGAAGCACTCATGCTGTTAATAGCATACTATCAATATTATTACCTGTCGTATTTGGTTATATAGTTTTAAAAAGTGGATTTGTCAATTCATTAATTATCTTTATAATATTAATTGTTATTCAAATTATATTATCTTATTTGTTTGATGATGTTAATATTCCTAAATATAAAAAGGTGGATTTTAAGAAGTTTAGAGAAATATGTAATGTTGATAAAAGACTAGGCTTGATATTTAAAATGAGATTTTGTGAAGGATTAGTATATTCTGAAGGTGCTCTAACTATGATAATATCACTATTTATTATTAGAGTGTTTTCTGATAGTTTTAGTTTAGGAATATTTACTTCAATATTTAGTATTATATCTGCAATATTAGGAATGTTATTTGTAAAAACAATTAAATCAAAAAACTATAATAATTGGATTATATATTCAACATTATTAACAGTAATAACTTTAATTTGGATGATTTTAGATTGCAATGCTGTATCAATAATTGTATTTAATTTCTTCCAAAGAATTTCCAAAGGAATTATTAATTTAGTTAATGGTAAAAACATACCTAACATTGCTAATGATGAAAAAATTAAAAATGAATATAAGGTTGAATACTTTTTACATATTGAAACAGCTTTAGTATTAGGAAGGATTGTAGGTAGTTTATTATTCATTTTAATGGCATTTACAAATAATAATATAATTCTATATATATTTATCATTTTCTTAATTATGTGGTCTTATACATCTATGAAAATTCAAACCGAATTAGAAAAAAGGTGATTACATTTCAATCTCGTAATCATCTTTTTCTTTGTCTTTATTTTTATAATTTTCTTTATTCCAAATATAATCATCTTGAATTGATCCAATAGTTTTATCGCTAAATATATTGTGAGTATATAAGTCTTTTGAAAAGTTCCAATAGTCTTCACGGTCTTTTTCTTTACCAAACATCTTATTCTTAATAAATTTAACTAATCTATCAAACAGGTTCTCAAAGAAGTTAATAGTGCTTTGCAGTTTAGAATTTTTTTCTTTTAAATCATCTATTTCATCTTCTTGTTTATCTACTTTCTTTTAAGGATGACTTTTTAATAAACAAAAAATCATCTCAATATGAGATGATATCTATCATAAATGTTCGAAAAGTTCGAACAGAAACGTCACTGGAGCAAGTGACCGGAATCGAACCGGCATCTTAGCCTTGGCAAGGCCATATACTAACCGTTGTACTACACCTGCATTTAATGGAGGGCCTAGTCGGATTTGAACCAACGATCAGGGAGTTGCAGTCCCACGCCTTACCACTTGGCTATAGACCCATCAAACCAACGATAAATAAATTATATCAGAAAAAATTGAATATGACAATAACCTTTCTAAAATAATTATATTAATCTGTTATTTGATTATTCTTAAATCCATAAAAAACTAAAATAAATGCAGCAAAAATACTAGTAGATGGTACATTAAAAATATGGCCTGAAAATAAAGCTAAAATATAAATTAAAATAATAGAAGTTAAAATATTAATATGATAAAAATCATTCTTAATATTTTTAAATGAACAATAAGTAATTATAAAAATAGGTAAGAAATATAAAATAAATCCAATAATACCATGACGGAATAAAATATCAAAATAATCTATCTCTATCATTTTAGTACTTACTTGATCTGTTGAATAATGTTCAATATAACCAATCCCAACTATTTTCTCACTAAAATTTGATTGAATATAAGCATCTTTAGTATGAGATAAAAAAGTTAAACGATCACTGAAAATAAATCGATCAATATAATGTGGATTAGTAATTATTTCAACTACAGAATGAATTCCTAAAAATTCAGCATGAATTTTAATATTTTTATAGAAAGAAGTTTTTGGTATGATAAATATCATACTGACAATAATAACAATAGATACAATAGTGGATAACAATAATTTTTTAAACTCCTTTTTTTTAATCCAATTATAAACAAAATAAATAAAATTAATTATAAAAATAATTAATAAACTTAAAATAGGTACCTTTGTTCCCATGCTAAATAGGGAATAAAGAAGAGGAATAAAAAGCAATATAGATAACAAATTTTTTTTATTTTTTAAGTCAATAATAAAAAAAGGCAATAGAATACTAATAATAGAACTTACAGAATTTGCTGAATTAAACCATCCAGAATTTCCTACTTTTCCCTGTGTATAACTATCAAACGATAAATGAAATAAATTAGGAATCATAATAAATAAAATAAAAATGAATAAAATAATAATTAAATATTTTAAATTAAATTGAATAGAATATTGATTTAAAACATTCCAAAAAAATAATAAACAGATAGGAAAGTAAAAAGTTAAAATAAAATTTTTTCCTTCGAAAAATAAAACACTGGAATCTTTCACAAAAAATATTGTTAATAGATAACAAATAAAATAAATTAGAGTACAAAATAAATAAATATAACTAATCTTTTTATATTTAGTCTGATTAAAAAATAATAAATAAACAATAGCAAACAATAAAAATAAAATACGAAAAATAATATTAATTTCTATATTCCAATGTAAAATATGTTGATTAATTCCAGCAAATACATCCAAAAATGGTTGTAAAAAAAGAAATATTAAAATGATTGTACCCATATAACGATTTAAAAATTGATTGATTTTTTCTTTCATCTTTATCATCCTAACTAAAAATATTATAGCATAGGTTATAATGTAAACAAAATTCTAAAAATTTTTTCAGGAGTTGTTTAATAGATTAAAAAAAGGTATAATGAAATATGTCAAAGGAGGATTATATGACATCGTCTAAAAAAAGAAGAAAAATATCCAAACTTGCAATCGCAGTATTTATATTATCAATTTTATGTGTTGTGATTAGTGGTGTATTTTTACACTCTATTTCACTATTAACAGGTATTGAAACCAAAATGCGTATTATTTTAGCATTAATTATAATTGTTTTAACAATCATTTTAGTATTAGGACTTATCCGTTCCAAAAAAGAGAAAAACAAAAAATATATTTTATATATTCCAATTATCTTAATTTATATATTAGGTTTATCTGCTTTTAGTTATTATATCGTGAAAACTTACAATGTGGTTGATAAATTCACCTCAGAAGGAACCACTTATTCTAGTAGCTTAATTACCTTAAGTAACAATCAAACAAACGATATAAAGAAAGTAACAGGAAAAGTCGGAATCGTAAGTGATGAAGATAATATTGTAGGTTATCAAATCCCAAAACAAATTATAGAAGATGAAAAATTATCTGTAAAAACACAAACTTATGATGGTTATGTTGATCTTATTAAAGCTTTGTATGAAGAAGAAATAGATTATGCTTTTTTACCTACAAATTATGTAATTATGTTTTCTAACTACGACGGAGCAGACTTTTCAAAATTAGATGAAAATACTAAAATCATTTATACGAAAGAGAAAAAAGTAAAAAATAAAAAAGAAAATAAATCAACAAGTTTAACAAAACCATTTACAATTCTTTTAATGGGAGTTGACTCTGAAAATGAAGACATTAATGGTAGTACTCCAAATGGTGATTCATTAATGTTGATTACATTTAATCCAAATACTTTAAATGTTACTATTTTAAGTATTCCAAGAGATAGTTATGTGCCACTTGCTTGCCTTAAAAATCAAAGAAGAAATAAAATTACACATGCGGCTTCTTATGGTGGAGAAGAATGTATGATAGAAACTATTCAAAACTTTACTGATGTCACAATCGATTATTATGCTAAAATCAATTTTAAAGGATTAGTTAAAATTGTAGATACACTAGGTGGTATTCAAGTAGATGTTCCTTATAGTTTCTGTGAACAAAATAGCAATCGTAAATTTGGAAATGATACAGTTTATGTAGAAAAAGGATTACAAACTTTAAATGGAGAACAAGCTTTAGCATTTTCTCGTAATCGTCATCCTTGGCCACAATATTGCAGTAAGAAATATTCAAATTATGAAAGTAATGACTTTATACGTGGTCAAAATCAACAAACTGTTTTAAAAGCAATTTTGAACAAAATAAAAGAAAATAATTCATTAGATTTAATTTATAAAGTTTTAGATGCTGCTAGTAATAGCATGCAAACAAATATGACAAATAGTGAAATATTATCATTATATAACATTGGAAAAGATGTTATTGCAAAAAGTTCTTCAAGTCAAAATATTGATGATATTATTGGAATGCAACGTTTATACTTAAGTGGAAAAGACGCTTATATTTATGATTCTGCTTTTGGATTAAAACTATATGACTATGTCTTATATAACGAAAGTGTATCTGCTGTTTCAAAAGCAATGAAAATTAATTTAGGTTTAGAAACCCCAACGATGGAAAAAGAATTTAGCTTCGATATAGATGAAGAATATGAACAAAATATTATCGGTCAAATGGATAGTGGAACTACAGTTTCCTATAGTACTAGTGGGCCTGATAATACAGTTAAAACTAGTAAAAATCAAACAACAAATTCTATACAAACCAAGGTGGAAGAAACAAAAACGGAAGAAATAAAAAAAGTCACGGTTCCTAATTTTATTGGAATGACTTATTCGAACGCAAAAAAATTAGCTACCAATCGAAGTTTATATTTAAATGTTGGAAATGCTGATGATACTTCTGTTGTTGCAAGTCAAGATACTCCAGCTGGAACAGAAGTTAATAGTGGTGTAACAATTAAATTAACATTTGAAACAAAAAAAGAACCATCTAGTAATCAATCAAAAGATGAAACAACAAATGATGATAAAAAAGATCAAGAGGAAGACGATTCAAATGACTCAACAGAGGAATAATCCTCTTTTTCTTTTGACTTTAAATTTAAATTGTTATAGAATGATAATAGGTGATAAACATGAAACAACAAGGATTTACATTGATTGAAATGATTGCTGTAATAGGAATTATTGCGATGATTGCAATGGTATCCATTCCAATGATTTCTAATCAAATTGCTGAAAAAAGAACAGAAATAAGTGATGTTACACAACAAGTAATCTATAATGCTGCTGAGCTTTACTTCAGCGACCATCAAACAGAATATCCAAAAACAGTTGGAGAAAGTTATTGTGTTTCTTTAGATAAATTAGTAAGTTCAGGAATGTTACAAAGCCCAATTACAGATTATAAAACTGGAGATACAATTTCACTTACGACTAATGTAAAAACAACAGTCAATAGTTACTCCGAGTATTCTCAATTTGAATTAGCAGAAAGCTGTTAGCAGAAATTAATTTCTGCTTTTATTTTTGATCATTAAATTTGTATTACAAGTATTAAAAATTAATCCTAGCATAATCATGTAACTTATTAAACTAGAACCACCATAACTAATAAAGGGTAGTGTAATTCCTGTAATAGGAAGAAGCCCAAAAGTCATTCCTATATTTTGAATTTGTTGATAAATTAACATACCAACAATACCTGCAATAACATATTGATCTTTTTTTCTTTTTGCTTTCTTTGAGACATAAATTAATTTAATATCAAAACAGGCAATTAAAATAATTAACAAAAAAGATCCTATTAAGCCAAAACAACTAGAGAAAACAGCAAAGATAAAGTCTGTCTGAGGTTCCGGAAAATAAAGGGGAGTTTGTTTAAAACCATGCCCAAACAAACCAGCCGATCCAATTGATATTAAACTGTTTTCTAATTGATATCCTGATTTGTTTGACCAATCTAAAAGTCTATGAATTCTTAAAAAGAAACTAGAGCCAAATATTTTTACAAATAGAGTTTCATTGACAAAATATAGTCCAACAACAAAAATGATAACCGCAAGAAGAAAGAAGATGACAAGTAAAAACCAACGGTAACGAATCCCAGCAATGAAAAGCATAATTGCTGTAATTAAAAAATAAATTAGAACAACTCCCGTATCAGGCTCTAAAAAAGTTAATAAACTAGGTGGTATTAACACTAAGATAATTTTTAATAAAAATAAAAATTCTTCTTTAACCGTTGGATTTTTATATTGATCTTGATAATCTTTTATTAGTTTACTAATGATGATAATTAAAATAATTTTGGTAAATTCACTAGGTTGAACGGTTCCAATTCCTTGAATTGTAAACCAACACTTTGCTTCATTAATTGGTCTTGCGAATAATAATAATAACAATAGACTAATATTACTTAAAATATAAAGCGGCCAGGCATATTTATAAAGAGTGTCATTACCATATTTCATAATTAACAAAATAAAAATAAAGCCAATGCCATACCAAATACATTGTTTAATATAGTAATAGTTATTTTCTGGTAAAATTTGTTCAGCACAATAAATCGTTATAATACTAATTATAAAAAACAGAAAAATAAAAAATAAAATTGTTTTATCAAAATGATATTTCGATATTCGTTTCATCATCTCACCATTTTTATGGTACGACAAAAATACTATTGGAGCAATCGATTAAACATAACTAGACAAAAATTTCAAAAAAAACAGGAAACCCTGTTTATAACATTTGATAATTAGAACTATTATAGCTATTAGAAATAGAATTTGCTTGATTAACTAGATTTTCAAGATTACTAACTCGCTTTTCTAAGGAAGATACTTGATTATTTAAAGTATTAATTTGTTGATCATAATTTGTAGAAGATACCGTAGAACTTGTCATAGATTGCATAGGCATCATTTGTGGTGGTATCATATTTGGCCCAATCATAGGCATTCCATAAGGTATTGGTCCCATTCCTTGATAAGCTGGATAAACGGGATATGGTGTAGAACAATTTCTATCTTTTTTCATTTAAAACACTCCTATCTACATTAAATATATGCAAATTGTCTCATTTTGTGTTATAATAATAAAATAGGAAAGTGATAAATATGAATCAACAAGATATTTTAAATCAATTAAATTCTCTTTCTTTAGAAAAAGATAAATTTATAGTAATTAATGATGCTAGTTTAGTATTACAAGAAATGTTAGATAAAATAGACACTATTTCCTTAGCTTGTAATGAAGACTATTATAATTCTATAAATTGGAACGAAAAACTAGATGAATTTGGAAACCCTATTAAATATAATCAATCTTTTGAAATTAGTTTTTATTTATACAATAACGAAAGAATAGTTATGATAAATGAATATTGTTGTATGAATTTAGATTATTGCCTAGAAATTAAAAAAAAGTTGAATCAAAAAAAAGATCATAAAATAATTGAAAAATTAGATTTATATTTATGTTGCTTAGATAATACTCGATATGAAAGAGAATTATATCAAAAAAACATTCATTTAATAGGAGGAGTAGATGAGGTAGGAAGGGGTCCATTAGTAGGTCCTGTTGTTGCAGCTTGTTGCGTCTTACCTGAAGATTTTCATTTAGAAGGATTAACTGATTCTAAGAAATTAAGTGAAAAAAAAAGAAATATCTTTTTTGATTATATAAAAGAGCATGCTATAGCTTATGGAATAGGGGCTTCTTCTCCTGAAGTAATTGATGAAATTAATATTTATGAAGCAACTAAAGTAGCTATGAAAGAGGCAATTAATCAAGTAAGAAATCAAATTCCTTTAGAGCATGTTTTAATTGATGCAATGCCTCTTGAATTAGATATTCCATCAACTTCAATTATTAAGGGGGACATAAAGAGTGTCAATATTGCGGCAGCAAGTGTTTTAGCAAAAGTAACTCGTGATCAAATGATGTATGATTTAGATAAAGAATATCCACAGTATGGATTTGCTAGTCATAAAGGATATCCAACAAAAAAACATATTGAAGCAATTCAAACATATGGGTTGATCGATGGATATCGTAAGACTTATGGACCTGTAAAAGAAATATTAGAAAGGGTGAAATAATGGAAGTTAGAAAAATTAAAGTAGGTTATTTACAAACAAATTGTTATATATTAATCGAACAAGGAAGTTGTTTAATTATTGATCCAGGAGATCAGTATTATTCCATCGAAAGTCAAATTGGACATAATCAAATATTAGGCGTTTTAATTACACATCGTCATCCCGATCATATAGGAGCTTTAGAACAAATTCAGAAAACATACAATCCTAAAATATTTGAAAAAAATAATTTAACAGAAGGAAAATATGAAATTGGACCTTTCCGATTCGAAGTCATTAATACTCCAGGTCATACAAGTGATTCGGTTACCTTTTTCTTTTATGATTATAATTTTATGTTTACAGGTGATTTTTTATTTCAAAATTCCATTGGTCGAACAGATATGCCAACAGGAAATATGGATCAAATGAAAGAAAGTCTTGAAAAAATAAAAGAATATAGTGATCGAATTAGAATTTATCCCGGTCATGGAGATACTACAAATTTAGGGGATGAAAAACAGGATAATCCATTTTTAAGGAGTTAGATATGGAACAAGAAAAAACTATAATATTGAATCAATTGAATAAAATGTTAGAAACTAAAACATTTTCAGATCCTGTGAAGGAGAAAATTAATTATGTTGTAAGTAAAGCTTATGATTCTTATTCTAAGAAGGAGGATAAGAAAAAATTTTTTGAGCAATTAATTTCTAGTCTTTCTTCTGTTAATGAATTTAGAATTAGTGCGAGAAAACAATTAAATAAAAGAGAAAATATTGCTTCTATTTTGTCTGATTGTTCATTAGGGGTTACTGTTATGGATAAATCTTTAGTTGCGGTGACAAAAGAAAAAAATGTAGAACGAACAATTTATCATGAAATGATCCATTTGACTCAACCAGAAAACACGTATCATGTTACTGGAAATTACCCTTTTTCAACATTGATAACGTTTTGTTTAAGGGAGGGAGAAGCTTCTTATCATGATTCAGATTTGAAAAAAGATAGTGATGGAAATAAGATTGAAATATTAAGCTTATCAAACGGAGAAGAGTTGGGCCTTGAATCTAAGAATTCATATCCTTTTTTTAGTATGGTTTATGAATCATTGATAGATATATTTGGTGAAGAAATTATGACAAAATGGAAGAATATTGGACCAAATGTTGACATCATGCCTCTTTTAAAAGAAACATTTGAAAAGAAATTTCCTGAGACACCATTTATTGTTTTTTATCAAATTATTACAAAAATGCTTGTAGAATATTTTATTCATAAAAAACCAACAAAACCTCAATTTAAAAATTATATTTCTAATGAAATAGAAATATTAGGATTGAACAATTCAATATATGGAAAAATAATGAAAAAATATGAGATAATTTTAAATTCTATAAAGGAAATTATTACTAATATAGAACAAAATAAATCTTATTTAAAAGATGAAAAATTAATGAAAGATTCTTTTGAAAGGTTATTAGAAGAAGAACAAAAAGAATTAAATGAATTTAAAGAAAGTCCGGAATATGATAGCGAGGTAGGGGCAAACTGGCAACATGAAATTGAAACAGCTACTTTAGATGATTATAGAGAAAGTTTATTAGATGAATTAGAACAATTAAAAAAAGAACTTGATAGGTTAAATCAAGAAAAAAATAAATTGTTAAAAGATATAGAAAATCAAGAGTTTTCTAAAATTAAAGCAGAAGGATATTTAGATGATGAATATGGATTTGCATTTTGTTGTAACTTATTATATAAGTTTTCCGGTAATGATACAGAAAATTTTGAAATTTATAAATTAAGTAAAAAAACAAAAAAGGGTTAACTTTTTTCGACAAATTTAATATTTTTATTGACATAATATAATAAGTTTGCTATACTTTATTTGTAAGGTTTTAAGTTCCACAAATTTGAACCGATTACATGTCCTTTATATCAAAGGACGGAAGAGATTAATTATTTAATCTCTTTTTTTTCGTTAAAAATGTCGATTTAAAATAAAATCTAGTTTTGTCGAAATGATATCAAAACATTTTAACTAGTGTTACAGTATCTATGGAAGGTGATTACTGTTGGATACTGTTATTGAATATCGGAAAGGAATTCTATTTATACGCTTGATTGGTAATTTAACGAAAGAAACATGCCCATTATTAGAAAAAGAAGTAAATCATATTATTAAAGAATATCAAATTAAAAATATTGTAATAAACTTAGAAGAATTAAAAACAGTAGATATGAAAGGAATCAATATTTTATATTATATTTACGAATTAAGTAAAAAAAATAAAGGAAGGGTATTAATTAGTGATTTATCTAATGAAGAAGTAAGGAAACGATTGAAAAAAAGTAGATTACTAAATTATATTAAAGAAATTCAAAATGAACTTGTTGCATTCAAATTAATTCAAGTATAGGAGGCAAAAATGACAAATGAATTTATTTTAGAATACTCTAGTTATGTTTATGGAATTGCTAAGAATTTTGAAGGATATAAAAATAAAGAAGATTTAATTCAAGCTGGTTTTTTAGGATTGATTAAAGCAAAATTACTGTATAAAGAAGATACAAATACAAAATTTACAACTTATGCATTTACTTCTATTTTAGGAGAAATGTGTAAACTAGTAAGAGAAGATAAAGGAATTAAACTAAGTCGTGATCTAGTAAAATTAAAAAATGCAATTGAAAAAGCAAAAAATTATCTCAGCCAAAAATATTTACGACAACCTACTTCTGAAGAAATTGCTGAATTTTTAGAACTACCAGTTTCTAAAATCAACCAAGCTTTGAAAACTGTTAATATGTTACAAAGTATTGATGAACCTATTTGTGAAGATGGTAAAGAAATGAATTTTTATGATATTATTCCTTCAAAACAATTGGATGTTGAAACATTAGTATCCTTAAAAGAAGCATTGAATTCATTAGATGAAAATAGTAAACAAATTTTAATGTATAGCATTGAGCAAGGAATGTCTCAACAAGAAATCGCCAATATTGCCAATATTAATCAAGTTCAAGTATCTAGAACTCTAACAAAAATTAAAACAAATTTAAAAGATAAAATAGTAGCTTAAATTCAACATTTGTTGAATTTTTTTGTATAAAAAAGGAAAACAAAATCATAATAAAAATGGGTGATGATATGGAAAAAAAGAAATATCAAGAAATTGTAAAAAAACATAAACCAAAAGAAGATCGATTAAAAAATGGAATTATTGCTTTTATAATCGGTGGAATAATGGGAATGATTGGTCAATTTTTAGTAGAATTGTATGCTTATTATTTAAATATTCCAACAACAGAAGCCGGAACATTTATGATTATTACTCTTATTTTTATAGGATGTTTATTAACATGCTTTGGATTTTTTGATAGTTGGGTCAATTTCGCAAAAGCGGGTTTAATAGTTCCTATTACTGGGTTTGCCCATGCTATGATGAGTGCTGCCTTAGAATATAGAAAAGAAGGAATGGTAACAGGATTAGGAGCAAATATGTTTAAATTAGCAGGCTCTGTAATTATTTTTGGAGTTGTTAGTGCCTATGTATTTGGACTAGTTCGATTATTATTATTTGAGGGGGCAATATGACATTTTATTATCAAAACGTTTATATCAATAAATGGGCAACCGTTACAGGAAAATTAGAAAAACAAGGACCTCTTGGAGAATATTTTGATAAAAGTTATCAAGATTTCTATTTTGGAACAAAAACTTGGGAACAAGCAGAAACTAAACTAATTGAAGAATCGGTTTCTATTTTATTAAAAAAAGCAGGTAAACAATCTTCTGATATTGATCTTTTTATCTCTGGTGACTTATTAAATCAAACTGTTGCTTCTAACTATGCTGCTAGTAGGTTACAAATTCCTTATTTTGGAATATTTAATGCTTGCGCAACTAGTGTAGAAGGATTGATTATAGCTTCTAATATGTTAGAAGTAAAGCAGATTAAAAATGTAATTTGTTCTGCTTCTTCTCACAATAGTGGAGCAGAAAAACAATTTAGATATCCCGTTGAATATGGTGGACCAAAGCCTAAAACCACAACATTTACAACGACAGGAGCAGCAACTGCCTATTTAACAAATGAAAAAGAAGGTATCAAAGTAGAGAGTGCCACAATTGGTAAAGTAATTGATTTGGGAATTAAAGATGTATACAACATGGGAGCTGTTATGGCTCCAGCTTGTGGAGAAGTATTAATGAAACATTTAAAAGATACTGGAAGAAAAGCAGAAGATTATGATTTAATTTTAAGTGGTGATCTGGGACGATATGGAAAGGATATTTTAAAAGATTATTTAAAAGAAGAATATCATATTGATTTAAAAAATTATGATGATACAGCAAGTATGATATTTGATATTGATAAGCAACCTGTTTATGCTGGAGGAAGTGGACCAGCTTGTGCTCCACTTGTAACGTATGCTTATATATTTTCTAAAATGCAAAAAAAGGAATTGAAAAAAGTATTATTAATAGCAACAGGAGCTTTACATTCTCCAGCCATGGTAAATGAACATATGACAATTCCAGGAATTGCTCATGCAATTAGTTTGGAGGTAATAGAATGATTTATTTAAATGCGTTTCTATTTGCAGGATTAGTGTGTTTAATAGGGCAAATTATTTTAGATAATACTACTCTTACTGCTGGACATATCACTACAATATTTGTAGTAGTTGGAGCTTTTCTAGATGTTTTTAGTTTATATGACAAAATAGTATTATGGGCAGGTGGAGGAGCATTAGTTCCTATTACAAGCTTTGGCCATTTATTAATTCATGGAGCTTTAGAAAAGGCTAGTGAATATGGTATTATTGGACTTGCTATGGGGATGTTTGATTTGACTTCTTCGGGAATCATTTCTGCTATTGTCATTTCCTTCTTTTTATCATTTATTTTTAAACCAAAAGATTGAATTTTTTGGTCTTTTTGTTATATACTAATAATAGGATGTGATAGTATGAATGAACAACTAATAGAAAAAAGAAATGAGTTACAAAAAGAATACAACAAACTATTATTACAGCTAGGAAATATTCAAAATGCTATGTTACAGGAAGTTGCCAAAAAAGAGCAGGAAATTAAAAATCAATCCTTGTGGAAAAAGATTTTTTCTAGAAATGAAAGATTAAAGAAATTAAATGAATTAAAAAGAGATTCACAACAAGTTAAGGATTATTTTTATACGGATGATGAAGTAGCAAAGATTCAAAAACGTATTCGTGAGGTTAGTAATTTAATTAGCGAGATTGATCAAACTTTATATCAAGTTTCTGAAAAACAACATAGAGTACATAAATAACTCTATATTTTTTTACAAAATCTCCTCTTGACAAAAAGACTCGGGGGGGGGGTATACTTTAGATATAGAATAGGAGAAGTAGTGTGAAAAAAGTTTTAATAGCCGTTTTAGTAATAATTGTAGTAGCAACAGGTGTTTATTTTGGATATAGCCAAATAAATCATAAAAAAGATGATAGTAAAAGTCAGAATAACAATAATTCTAGTAAAGTAGTAGAATTAGACATAAGTGATCGTACATTTGTCAATAGTTTAATGATAGATGTTCCAAACATTGTAAATTTTAATATTTATCAAGGTAAAAAAATGACTATTTCAGATGTTCCTGAAAATGTAATTTTAGGAATTAGTGCTGAAAGAATGATGAAAGATTATAATTCAATCTATGCATCCGTTTTAGATGATTCTATAAATGAAGACAGAAATGTTCCTTTATACACTTATGAAAAAAATGAAGGAATAGATTATAAATGTGAAGACGGATTCTGTGATTTTTTGATTGATGTTGATATGTTAAAAGATAGTGTAAAAAGAACTTTTGGTTCAGAACAGTATTTTCAAAAAATAGATAGCTTTTCAGGATCTTTTGGGGACTGTAGATTGCAGGATAATACGTATTATTGTATCAACGACAGTGGTTCCATCTTTGGAAATTATGCAGATAAAAAGATTGAAAAAGCAGAACAAGAAGGAGATTACATATATATTTATGAAAAATATGTATATGTTCATTTTGAAAATTTAGAGGAACATTATAAAGATTCTTCTATTCAGCTTCAATTTAAAATATATCCATCACCAGATTCTGAAACAAGTATTGTTGACACCGTATATCCTTATGATTTTGGAAATACAAACAGTGTATTTGATATAGATGAATCAATTGAAAAAAATGCAATCACTTATAAACATACATTCAAGAAAAGCTCATCAGGTACATATTATTGGGTTTCTACAGAACCAATTGATAAATAGAATCTACAAAGATAACTTATTGTTATCTTTTTTTCTTATAATTCTATGATTATTATAAAAATTGTGATATTCTAAAAAAGAGGTGTTTTTATGTTGTCTATTCAATTAATAATTTGTAAATTAATTCAATCAATTTTAAAAAAAATAGGAAGAGGTTCTTCTCTCCCTGGTCAGATAGCCTTAAAAATGAATCCAAAATTCTTAGGTAAATTTCATTATCCAGAAAAAGTAGTAGCCGTAACAGGATCTTCTGGAAAAGGAAGCGTAACAGGTATGATATCTGCTATAGCTTTAGAAAACCATATGATAGTTGCCCATAATGATAAAGGTTCTAATCTAGATGCTGGAATTGCTTCCTTATTAATCGAACATAGTGATTTAAGAGGAAATATTAAAGCAGATATAATTGTTGCCGAAGTGGATGAACGTTATACAAAATATGTATTTCCTTATTTAAAACCAACACACGTAGTAATTACAAATATTACAAGAGATCAACCACCACGACAAGGACATTTTGATTTGGTATTTCATGAAATTGAAAAAGCAATTACTAGTGATATGCATTTAATATTAAATGCTGATGATCCGATGTTACAAAAATTTGTAATGAAGAAAAAAAATCCTGTTACCTATTACAGTATTGAAAAAAATAAATTTTCTTATACCAAAAGTAAATTTGAAAACTTAAATTTTATATATTGTCCGAAATGTCATACAAAGTTAGAATATCAATATTATAATTTTGAAGAAATTGGAGATTATCATTGCCCTAATTGTTCTTTTAAAAGACCTAATGCTATAAATGTGTGTACAAAAATAGACTATAAAAATCAAAAAATTCTATTAAATGACAATGAAATTCATTTACCATCTACCATGCTATATAATATTTATAATACTCTTGCTGCTTATACCATTACAAAAGAAATTGGAATTAATGAGCATATCATTGTAGCTGCTATTAACAACCTAAATTCAAATGGAAAAAACATGAATATTTATAAAATAGAGCAAAGAAATATGATTATATTAAATAATAAAAATGAAAATAGTAGCACTTTCAATCAATCATTATTGTTTATTGATCGTGAAAAATCGTTAAAAACAGTCGTAATTGGTTGGAAAGAAATTAGTAGAAGATATGAATTTAATGATATCTCTTGGCTATATGATATAGATTTTGAGATATTAACCAAACACAATATTGATAAAGTTGTATGCATAGGATTAAATGAATTTGATATTGCTACTAGAATGAACTATGCTGGAATTGATTCATCTAAAATCGTTCCTTTTGATACATTAGAAAAAGCTACAACTTATATTAAGAAAAAAACAAAAGGAGATATCTACGCTATTTTAAATTTTGATTATGTAGAACCTTTTCATGAATTAATGACAAGAGGTGAGAAATAATGATTACAATTGCTTACTTATACTATGACCTTTTAAACTTATATGGTGAAAGTGGAAATATCAAAGCCTTAAAAAAGTCGTTAGAAGAACAAGGTGTTAGAGTATCTATTCATTTCTTAACACTTGATGATGACCTAGATTTTTCAAAATATGATTTTGTTTACATGGGGGCAGGAACAGAAAACAATCAAAATTTAATTCTTCCTCACTTGATGAAATATCGAGAAGATATTCAACAACAAATCGAAGCCGGAAAATTTTTCTTGATTACAGGTAATGCTATTAATTTATTTGGAAAATATATTTTAAATCAACAAAATAAAAAAATAAAAACACTAGGTATTTTCAATTACTATTCAAAAGAAGAATCATTTCGTATGATTGATGAATGTATCATGAGAAGTCCATTTTTTAGTGAAAAAATAATAGGATTTCAAAATCAAAGTACAGTAATGAAAGAAAATGACTTACCAATGTTTGAAGTAATAAAAGGAGTTGGAAGTTATCCAAATTCTAAAACAGAAGGTGTTCATTATAAAAATTTTTATGGAACTTATTTAATTGGTCCTATTTTAGTTAGAAATCCCTTTTTTCTAAAAAAGATTGTAAAAGAAGTTTTACTTAATAAATATCCTGATTATAAATTTAAAAAATTTGATTTAAAATTACAAACAAAAGCATATAATAATTACAATAAAAATTTCAATCATGAATATATAAAATAAAAAGAATAAAGTTGTCAATTTATTCTTTTTTTTGTCGAAAAACATAAATTTTATTGAGAGGTGGATTATGAAAAAAATAATTATTTTATTGAGCTGTTTTTTAATATTATTTCCTATGGCTATTCGAGCTGAAGATACAACAGATACAAATGTTGAAGAAAATAATGGTACAAATGTCTCATTAGCTCAAAATGCGAAATCAGCAATTTTAATAGATGCATCAACAGGACAAATATTATTTGAAAAGAATTCTCATGAAAAGCTAGCGCCTGCTTCTATGACAAAAATTATGAGTATGCTAGTAATTGTAGAAAGTATAGAAAAAGGAATTATTCATTGGGATGATATGGTTACAGCTAGTAGTAATGCTTCCGGTATGGGTGGATCACAAATTTTATTGGAAACGGGAGAACAAATGAAAGTAGAAGATATGTTTAAAGGAGTAGCTGTAGCTAGTGGTAATGATGCTGTAGTTGCTTTGGCAGAAGCAGTAGCAGGAACTACAGATGAATTTGTAAAAATGATGAATGATAAAGTAAAAGAACTTGGATTAAAAGATACAAATTTTAAAAATCCTCATGGTTTAGATGACGCTAATCATTATTCTAGTGCTTATGATATGGCTATGATTGCTAGAGAACTTGTAAAACATGAGAAAGTACTAACTTTTACATCCATTTATGAAGACTATTTAAGAAAGGGAACTAGTAAAGAATTTTGGCTTGTAAATACAAATAAATTAGTGAGATTTTATAATGGTGTGGACGGTTTAAAAACAGGTTATACAACAGAAGCAGGATATTGTTTAACTGCAACAGCTAAAAAAAATGATATGAGATTAATATCTGTTGTTATGGGAGAAGAATCAAATGGACTTAGAACCTCAGAAACATCGTCTTTATTAGATTATGGTTTCGCACAATATAAATCAACAGAATTAGTAAAACAAGGAGATGTAGTTACAGAAGTTCAAATCGAAAAAGCTAAAAATCAAAATGTTAGTATTATTACAAAAGATAATGCTTCAATTCTCTCTAAAAAAACAGAAAAAATGGGAGATATTACTTATGAAACAAAATTAGATAAAATAAAAGCACCTGTTAAAAAAGGTGATAAAGTAGGAACTTTAAAAGTAAAAGAAGATGGAAAATTGATTAAAGAAATTACTTTAACAGTAAAACAAGATGTAAAAGAAGCAAATATCTTAGAACTATATGGTAGATATTTAAAAAATATGATTATTGGTAATATTAAATTTTAATTATTAACACTAAAATCCAGAAATAAATAATAACTGGATTTTTTTATGTGAAAAAAAATTCATATTGTATTGCTTTTTATAATAAATAATAATATAACCAATATGAAATAATTTTCATATAAGGAGGAATTATGAAAAAATTTATAGAATTAAAAAATGTCAAAAAGACCAATAGATCAAACTCAAATTGATCGAAATCATTTTGAAAAAATTTTATCGGATATGATAGATAGCTTTATTAATACTCATACCATGAAAAAAGAAATATTGAATATAATTAATGAAATGTTGAATCAAAAAAAATCTAGAATTAACTAGATCTTTTTTATCCTAGTGCCACATCAAGAACCATCATAATAGAAAATCCAATTAGAGTAAAGAAGGCCATTAGGTCTTTTTTCTTATTTGTTTGACTTTCAGGAATTAATTCTTCCACTACAACGTAAATCATAGCTCCAGCAGCAAATGCTAATAGAAAAGGTAATAAATTTCTAATTTTTAAAACCAGTATTGCTCCGATTACTCCACTGATGGGTTCTACAATTCCACTTAACTGTCCATAAAAGAATGCTTTTTTCCTAGACATTCCTTCTCGTCTTAAAGGAACACTAACAGCAGTACCTTCAGGAAAATTTTGTAAGCCAATTCCTAGTGCTAATAAACTAGAAGAAGCAATAGTAACGCCTTCTAAACCATATGCTAAAGAACCAAAAGCAACACCAACTGCAAGACCTTCTGGAATATTATGAAGAGTGATTGAAAATATCAACATAAGACATCTTTTTAAACGACTATTTTCTTCTTTTTTGAGTTTGCTTTTTTTAGAAAATAGATCAAATAATTTATCTCCTAAAAAGAGTAAACCTCCACCACTTAGAAATCCTATAGCAGCAATAAGCCATGGAATCATATTTAAACTTTCTGACATTTCAATAGATGGAGAAAGAAGCGACCAGAATGATGCTGCAATCATAACACCTGCTGCAAATCCTAACATAGCATCCATAATATTTTTATTAATCTTTTTGAAAAAGAAAACAATGGCCGCACCAAGTATTGTAATACTCCAAGTAAATAAAGTTGCAATCAAAGCCTGTAAGGCTGGATTTAACTCAATAATAATATCCATATCAACACCTCTATGAATAAGGTATGAAAAAAATTTATAGTTGACTGGGCAAACTCTACGATAAGTCGGTTGTTAACATTCAATAAAATTTGTATAATTTAATCATAATAAGGAGTGATTTTATGAACTATAACAAAATAGGAAATTTTATAGCAGAAAAAAGAAAAGAAAAAGGTTTAAACCAAAAAGAATTAGCGGAAAAAATAGGTGTTACAGATAAAGCAGTATCTAAGTGGGAAAGAGGATTAGGGTGTCCAGATGTATCAATATTAGAAGTATTAGCGAGTACTTTAGATGTTTCAATTTTAGAAATATTAAAGGGAAGAACAATTGAAAATGAAATTATTAAGGTAACGGAAGCAAATGATTATGTAAAAGAGTCTTTAAATTATTCTAAGGTTCAAACCAAAGAAAAACTAAAAATAATATTATCTAAACTGATTTGTTTTTTCATTATTTTGATAGGAACCATTTTAATTATTTTAAATATTTTTCATTATTTTTACTTAAATTATCAGTATGATAACATTTTTAATTCTACTATATTTCAGTCGGATATTGAAAAAATAGAAAAAAATATAAAAATCATTAAAAACCATCAAGGCATTTATAATGATGAAGATTATGACATAATATTAAGTTCGTTAAATGATTCTTTTTTTAGAATGAAAAATTCTTTTCTATCTAAAAGTAATCAAATAAAAAAGATGACATTAAATGATTTATATGTAATGGATAAAAAATTTGGACCAGATTTTGCGATTATAAATAGTTTAAAAGTTTATAAAATTTTGGAAAAATATAATAAAAATAATAAAAATATTAAAAATTATGAAACTTTATATGAAAAAACATTTACAGCGATGATATATTTAAATGCTTTCCATTCTGAGGTTTATGATTCTTATAAATATCAGTTAGTTTTCCCAAGTAGTGATCCTTATCTTGCTCCAACAGAAGAGCAATTTACAAAAAGAACTGCTATTTATAATTATCAAATTAGTTCCTTTCTTTATTTAACACAAAATATTATAGAAATAGGTGAAATATATGAATAAAATACTATTGATTTCAAAAAATATTCTTTTAATTATTTTAATATTCTTTCATATTCAATTTATATTTATTTATGGAATGATTAGTATTAAATTTATAATTTATTTAATTTTGATGGGTTTACTTGTTCTATTATCGATTCAAGATATTATCAGAAAAAATATTTTAAATGATAATAAAAATTATTTATTGCTATTTATTTTTGTAGAATTCATATTATTACTAATTTTTTATCGTACTTTATATGATCCGTCATTTCTTTATAACAATCAATATTATTTAAATATTATTCAAGATGGTGAAGATATCAAAAATATTAATTTATTATATTTATATAAGCATACATCTATTTTTATTCTGTTTCTTCTTTTAATGATAATTTATTATATTTTAAATACAAAATACTTGCTCAATCAAAAAGATACTCAGTATAATTTAGTAACAATTATATGTTTTATATTTTCTATACCAATCTTATTATTAGTGGTAAATTCAATTGGAACAAATGTATATCTTGTTTTTGTTATTCTGACATTTTTACTAATGATAGTAGAATTATATTACTTTTTTCATGATGAAAATAAAAAGAAATTTTTCAATTATTGTGGTTTATTGATATATTTTTTTACGATTTTAATTATTATTTGTAATTTTGCTTAAATACCTATTAATTTAGGTGTTTTTTTAATTGAGAAAATGATAACTTTATAGTATAATGTTAACTAGACAAACCATTTACAGATTGGGTGATTAGTATGTATTTAAAAAAAATAATAGCCAGTGGTTTTAAATCATTCGCAGATAAAATTACATTAGATTTAACGAATGGAATTACAGGAGTAGTTGGACCAAATGGATCTGGAAAAAGTAATATTGTAGATGCTGTTAGATGGGTTCTTGGAGAACAATCTGTCAAATCTCTTAGAGGAGATGGAAATATGACAGATGTTATTTTCTCTGGATCAAAATCAAGAAAGCCTTTGAATGTAGCATCTGTGACGTTAATATTCGATAACCAAGATAAATATTTACCAATTGATTATGAAGAAGTAGCTATTAAAAGAAGAGTATATCGAGATGGAACAAATGAATACTTTATTAATAATGAAAAATGCCGTTTAAAAGATGTAACCGATTTATTACTTGATACGGGAATTGCAAAAGAATCTTTTAATATTATTTCACAAGGTAAAGTAGACGAAATTATTAGTAGTAAGCCAAGTGAAAGAAGAGTTATTTTTGAAGAAGCAGCTCGTGTATTAAAATATAAAAAAAGAAAAGAAGAAGCTTTAAGAAAATTAGATAAAACACATGATAATATGAATCGTGTCAATGATATTATTAAAGAATTAGAAACACAAGTAGAACCTTTAAAAGAACAAAAAGAAAAGGCTTTAATTTATGGACAAAAATCCAAAGAATTAGAAGAGGTTGAAGTATCATTAATTACATCTGAAATTACAAATATTAATTATGAGTACCAATTAAGTAAAGCAAAAATAGAAGAACTAAGTGCTGAATTATTAAAATCTGAAACAAATCATAACTCTAGTGAAGCCAAAATAGAAACTTTTAAAAATACACTTTCTGTTCTAGAAGATGAAATTACAAATGCCCAAAATAAATTACTTGAAAAAACAAAAGAAGTTGAAAAATTAAATGGTCAAAAAAATATTTTGTTAGAACGAAAAAAATACTCTGTTGAAAATAGTAAACTTCAAGAAAGTTTAGTTGCGTCTCAAGAAAAACAATTAAAAATAAAACTAGAAATCAACAAATTAAAAATAGAGGCTGATACAGAAAGAGAACAATTAAAACAACTAGAAAATGAAATCACAAAGTATGAAAGTGAAATTCAAACTGTTAGTGAAGAGAGAAATAATCTAGAAAAGAAATTAAGAAATCAATTAATTCAGAAAAATGAACTAGAAAATAAAATTGATCATTTAAAAGAAAGTATTGAAAATAATAGCTTTTTACCAGTTGCTGTAAAGAGTGTTTTAAATCATCCAAAATTAAGAGGAATCCGCTCTACAATTGGACAAGTAATTGAAGTAGAAGAAAAATATACAACTGCAATTACCACTGTTTTAGGATTTGCTGCCAATAATATTATTGTAGATAATGAAGAAAATGCAAAAGAAGCAATTCAATATCTAAAACAAAACAATTTGGGTAGAGCAACATTTTTCCCCTTAAATATCATTCAATCTAAAAAAATAGATTCTTCTAGATTGAAGACAATGGAAGGTTTTATTGATATTGCATCAAATTTAGTACAATGCGATAGCCTTTATAAAAATATTATAGAAAATCAGCTAGGAAATGTTTTAGTTGTGGATAATATTGATCATGCAAATCAAATCAATAAACTTATTCATCAATCTTATCGAATTGTTACTTTAGATGGATCTTTATTTCATGTTGGAGGATCGATTACAGGAGGAACCATTCAAAAATCCAAAAATATTGTGACTGAAAAATATGAATTAGAAAATAGTTTGAAAAAATTTGATCAAAAAATAAATGAAATTAAAGATATAGAAAATAAAATGAATGAAATTGATTATAACCGTAAATCGATTGAAGATAAACTATATATCAGTAATCGAAATAAAATCAATAAACAAGAGTTAATTCGTCAAAAAGAGCAATATTTAAAGGAACAAGAAAAAGAACTAGAAGAACTAGAAAACCAAATTACAGGAACCAATGGAATACTAAATAATAATTTAATTGAAGAAGAAACGGCTATATTGAATCAATATTATCAGGCATTAAAAGAAAAAGATGAATTAGATCAAAATTTAATCCGTTTAAAAAATAAAAAAATGAACATTAATGATGATTTGGAAGAATACGAATTAAATCTAAAAAAAGAGAACTCATTATATAACCAAAAAAATAAAGATTTAAATAACTTGGAAATAGAAGTTAACCGAATGGACGTGAAACTAGATACATTACTAAACAAATTGAATGAAACTTATAGTATGACTTATGAAAAAGCTGTGACTACTTATAAGTTAGAAATAGACATAGAAGTGGCTAGAAACCAAGTTAGTAATCTAAAAAGAGAAATTAAAGAACTTGGTAATGTCAATTTAGATTCCATTGAAGAATATGAAAAAGTAAGTACAAGATTTGAATTTTTATCTAGTCAAAGAGAAGATTTGAGTAAAGCAGAAGATACTTTATTAGAGATTATTCAAGAAATGGATGAGGTAATGATTCAAGAATTCTCAAAATCATTTGAAGATATTAATCAAAAATTCAAAGAAACATTCCAAGAATTATTTAAAGGTGGTCATGCTGAATTAAAATTAACAGATCCAGATAATTTATTAGAAACAGGAATAGAAATTGTTGCCTCTCCACCAGGAAAAAGTTTAAAAAGTATTTCACTATTATCCGGTGGAGAAAAAACATTTACAGCTATCAGTTTATTATTTGCTATATTAAAATGTCGTGAAATGCCTTTTTGTATTTTAGACGAAGTAGAGGCTGCCTTAGATGAAGCAAATGTTGACGGATTTGGAGAATATATTACAAAATTAAAAGAAAAAACACAATTTATTTTAATTACTCATAAAAAAAGAACTATGGAATATGCAGATACTTTATATGGAATTACAATGCAAGAGTCTGGCGTATCAAAATTAGTGAGTGTTCGATTAGAAGATTTTTAAAAATTGCGTGAAAAAAGTAGAAAAAATAACAAAAATTTGCTAGAATTATTTAGGAGGTAATAATATGGAAAAAAAGAATAGTAAAGCTCAAGATAATTATACAGAAATTCTTACAAAAATATTTTATGTTTTAATAGCAATTGCTGTACTTGTAGCTGCTAATTTATTTGTGAATATTATCAAAAACGGTAGTACTACAAAAGCAGATGATACAGAAGAAGAAACTGATACAACAAGTGAATATGATGTTAGTATGTTTACAGAAAAAACAACTACTGAAGCTGTAGAAAGTATTAAAAAAGGAGATACAGAAGTTGTTTATATTGGTAGATCAACTTGTGGATACTGTGTAAAATTTTTACCAATTTTACAACAAGCCCAAAAAGAATATGGGTATACAACAACTTACATTGATTTAACAAAAATGACTAGTGATGATCAAACAACATTATTAACTTTAGATAATGATGAAAAATATATTTCTGAAAACTTCGGCTATACACCAATGATTTTGATTTTTAGAGATGGAAAACTAGTAAAAGGTTGGGTTGGATATTCCGAATATAGCTCATTTGCATCTTTCCTAGAAGAAAATGGAATTACAAAATAAAAAAATTATGAAAATTCATAATTTTTTTTATTTTTTTCTAAAATTGTATTGCCAAACAAAAAAAAATATTATATAATGTAAGAGTCATTAAGACGTGCCTAATTAGCTCAGTTGGTAGAGCACTCGGCTGTTAACCGATAGGTCGTAGGTTCGAGTCCTACATTAGGCGCCATTTTTTTTGGCCAGTTGGTGAAGCGGCTTAACACACTGCCCTTTCACGGCAGCATTCACGGGTCCGAATCCCGTACTGGTCACCATAGATGAAATTAACCTTCATAAGAAGGTTTTTTTGTTGTAATATAACTATTTAGACAAAAAAATGTACTATTCAGGCATTCTAAATTTGCATTTAAAAAAAAATGTGTTATAATAACTATCCACCAAGAAGGAGGGGGAAAATATATGCAAGAAACTTATGAAGTGAAAGATCTTTTAATCGGTGAATTAGTTACAGTAATGAATGGTTGGATGGGAACACCTCATACTTCAGTAGAAGGACCTTTTATCTTTTTTCAAAAAGAATCAGGAAAATATGCTGAAATATTTACAGAAGAGGAATATGGCATGAATGCTCCATCAAATTCAACCATTCAAGAACTTTATAAATTATCTTCAAATAATGAGGAAAATAAATTTGGTAAAACCTATGTTAGACCTACATCATATACTATTACTCAATATCTAACAGAAGAAGAAAAACAACAATTCACTAATGGACAAGTTAATTTTTCTATTAATAAAAAAAGAATTTTAGAAATTTACAACATAATAAGAGAACAACAATCTATTAAAAAAATGGAAAATGCTTTCCAAGAAAAAGAACTTGAGAAACAATATATACTTAATCATAAAAAAGGACAATAATTTGTCTTTTTTTAACCTTTAAATTTTCATTTATCTATCATAATAAATTCACAATTGAATTATATACTGAATATGTAAGGAAGAGAGGTGAATCAATAAGTTAAAAATTATAAATACACTGACAATTACAAACTCCTAAAATTAATATAGATATTAAAGGAAAATCGAAATAGATTTTCCTTTTCTTGTATTTTTGTAATAATGATGTTAAAATAATATCCACGAAGGTGATACTATGGATTTAGTAGATAAAATCTTTTCAATTTCTTCTAATATTTTTAAAATTTATCAGGAATTAATTGATTTAGAAAAAATAAATTTTAATACAAAAAAAATATATCAAGATAAACTGGAAATATTAAAACTATATAAACAATTAGAAGATGAAAATTATAAAAAATTATTTGAACAGTCCGATTTAAAAAGATTGATAAAATTAAAGTGTCGATTAAATCTAGATAATATGTTAGAAATACAGTTGACAGACTTAGATTTTATTACTCAAGATCAAATATTAAATCAAGAAGGAATTGACAATATTGTGAAAAGAAGAATTTTTAATACAATTTCTAATAAAATCGTAGAATTGTCTAATTCTGACGATGTTATTGATCAATTAAGAGATGAGGCATTTAGTCTATGTGATTCCTGTGTAGACATAGGAGATAAAATAATATTAACAGCAGGTCGTGGAAATACCGTATATAGTATTTTTGAAAAAGCCATGGACAATATTTTACTAAAATATATTTATTTTATACAATTATATATCGTAACGGGGAATATTAACCAACTAGGTTTTTTAATTCAAAAGTATGATTTATTATTTTTAAATAAAAATTTAGAAAATAAAATGTTTGAAGAAAGCTTTCAAATTAATTTAGACTTTATTGATAGAGTAAAAAATCAAGAAGATTTTAAAGCAAATCAAGAATTATATTATTTTTTTCTAAAAGAAAAAAGTATAGAAATATTTTTAGATGCTGTTTATCAAACTCTAGAAATGCAAGATCAAGACTTTGAAAGTAAAACAGCAATTATTAATTTGTTTCAATTAGAAAAATTAGAATCTATTATTAGGGCTTGTGCTTTAGAAGTAGATGAGCAAATAAAAGATGAGCAAATATATGAAATTCAAAATATTAAAAATTCAGGAAATGAGAAAATTAGAAAAAAATTAGTAAAAACTATAGAATATACAAAAAAAGATAGAATACAACTTTCATATCATTAATTCTATCTTTTTTTATTCTACTTCCAAGCTTAAAAATTTAATTGCTAATTCGGTATCTTGACTTTTCTCAGTAAGTTTTTCGAAATCTAAACGTTCTTCAACATCACGCTTATAAAATAGATCTACATAATTTGATATAATTTCTTCGATATTGTCAAAATCATTAGTAAGCCATTCAATAATATCACTATAATGTTTTTTACCAATTCTGTTAGTGATATAATTAGCACATTGATCAGAGTAATCAGCACTTCCCTGCATCTTTCTAATTAAAATATTATAAGCGTGTTTTTCAATCATAGTTTTTAAAAATAAATTAATTAGATTTTTATTACCTATTGTATAAATATTATTTCTAATATTATTTTTACTTGTAAAAGAATGCATATCACCTTTTAAATAGTTATTTAAAAGTTCTTTAGCGTATAATTTTTCATCATTTACTGTAATATTTGGCATTTGTTTTTTTATTGTTGTAGAAATTCCATAGTCTAAGTAAAGCGCAATTCTATTTAATTTTTCTAATCCAGGAAAATTAATGTATTCAGCAATATCAAAATTAGGGTTATCAAAATGGTTCATACTCATCCCTCCACTAAAATTATAAGGGAGTAAACAGAATGAAGTCAATTTTAAATTTTAATAAATTAAAATGTTCGTCAAATTGTGTAAAGAATAACATTTATAGACATAAATAGATAAAAAACAAAAAGAAGTTATGTTATACTCAGATTGTAAGTGATAACTTACATATCTGGGAACAGACATGAAAGAATTGATTTCAAATAGAAATCAAAAAAGGGGAAAATGATAATTAGTTATCATTTTTTTTGTAAAAAAAAGAAACTGTCCCCCTGAGAACAGTTTCATAAAAGAATAAAAAGGGGTTGGCTAGTGTGATACTAGCGCCAATCCGGCATTACCGAACTGGTGCTTTCTATACTAACCGAAAAGAGTGTAAAAGTCAAGAAAAAGTTAAGATAATTTGGAAAAATTTTACTCAAATAAAAATATATTAATAAAATAGTTTGACAATCAAACAAATGTTTGCTAGTATTGTTTTAGAAGGTGATTACTATCAAATTAGAAGAATTGAAAGGAATTGGACCAAAAAGTATCAAAATTTTAAATAAGATGGGAATTTATGATATCAATGATTTAGTTAATTTTTATCCTTTTCGTTATAATGATATAAAAAGAAGTAATATAGAATTATTAGAAGATGGAGATAAGATTGTTATTGATGGTGTGATTGAAACAAATCCCTCCGTTTTTCATTTTAATCGTAAATTAGAAAAAATGAGTTTTAAATTAAATACAGGAAGTAATTTATATACTATTACTATTTTTAATAGGGGATATTTAAAAAATAAACTTCCTATTGGAACTTCAATTACTGTTATAGGTAAACTGGATAAAAAACATAACAGCATTGTAGCAAGTGAAATGAGATTTGGTAAAATTCTAAGAGAATATTTAGAACCTATTTACCATACTACCTATGGAATCAGTAATCATCAGATTACAACTTATATTCGAGAAGCTTTAAATAGTGATTTTAATATCAAAGATTATATTCCAGATGTGATTCAAGATAAATATCATTTTCCTTCTAAGATAAAGGCTATAAAAGATATTCATAATCCCAAAAATATAGAAGAATTTAAGCTTTCTTTGAATCGTATGAAGTATGAAGAGCTGTTCTTATTTATGTTAAAGATGAATTATTTAAAAAATAATAAAAGAAATAAAATAGGATTAAAAAGAAATGTTGATTTTAACAAAGTTCAAGACTTCATGAATTCACTTCCTTTTTCTTTAACGGAAGATCAATTATCCGCAGTTCATGATATTTACAACGATTTAGTAGATGAAAGAAGAATGAATCGATTACTACAAGGAGATGTAGGAAGTGGTAAAACTATTGTTGCTATTATTAGTATGTATATTAACTATTTAAGTGGTTATCAAAGTGCTTTAATGGCTCCTACTGAAATTTTAGCAATTCAACATTATGAAAATTTAAAAAATTTATTGAAAGATTATGATATTAAAATTGGACTTTTAACGGGTAAATTAAAAGCAAAAGAAAAAAGAGAGTTATATCAAAAATTACAAGATGGAACAATTGATTTTATAGTAGGTACACATGCTTTATTTTCTGAAGAAGTTCTATATAAAAATTTAGGACTTGTGATTACAGATGAACAACACCGATTTGGTGTTAATCAAAGAAGTAATTTAAAAAATAAGGGTATTACACCAGATATTTTATATATGAGTGCTACTCCAATCCCAAGGACATATGCTTTAACACTTTATGGGGATATGGATATTTCTTCTATTAAAACTGTACCAAATGGTAAAAAGGAAATTATAACAACTTTGAAAAAAGAAAGTGAAATGAAAGATGTATTAACAAGTATTTATGGAGAGCTAAAGAAAGGACATCAAGCTTACATTATTGCTCCTTTAATAGAAGAGAGTGATAAGAGTGATTTAAAAAATGTATTTGAATTGGAAGAAAATATGAATAAAGCTTTTGGTAAACTATACAAAATTGGCGTTTTGCATGGTAAAATGATAAATTCAGAAAAAGAAGCTATTATGAATGATTTTAAGGAAAATAAAATTCAAATATTGATTAGTACAACTGTAATCGAAGTAGGAATTGATGTAGCCAATGCCACAATGATGGTTATTTTTGACAGTTTCCGTTTTGGACTTTCCGCTTTACATCAATTAAGGGGTAGAGTTGGTAGAAATAAACTTCAATCTTATTGTATTTTAATTAGTAATCGAGAAACAGAAAGACTAAATATTTTAACAAAAACAAATGATGGATTTAAGATTAGTGAAGAAGATTTTTTATTGCGTGGCAGTGGTGATTTGTTCGGATTCAAGCAGAGTGGTGATATGGTTTTTCAATTGGCTAATTTAAAAAATGATTACCGTATACTACTAAAAGCAAAAGAAGATAGTGAGACATATTTGAAAAATAATCAGTCTACAGAATTAATTGAATATATTGAGGAATTTATTGATTTAGGGTGATTTGACTTTTTAAAATAAACCATTTATAATGATAATAGCGTGATGGTATTCACGCACCTACACTCTTACGATAACAGTTGAGAGTGTAAGAAAACCCCCTGAAATTCCCCTCGAGAGAGGGGAATACTTTTGTTTATAAGGGATTTTTAACTATTTTGAATTTTAGAATGAATTCTAAGATTGTTATACCATGACTCTATAAATTCAAATATAGCCATTTTAGATTGATTAAATGTTACATAATTATTTACATTGACTTCTTCTTTTTTTTATATGGCACTGAAGCTTTCCATACTAGCGTTGTCATAAGGATATCCTTTTTAATATAAGAATGTTTTATTCCCTTATCACTAAGAATTTTTTCCAATGTGTTTGATGTGTATTGACTTTCACGATCAGAATGAAATAATCTTTCTTTATCAATTCCTCGGTTTATCTGTGCTCATCAATAACTAAGTCATCAGTCATATTTGTTCCATAAAACTTCAGCCAACAATCTTTAAATCAAATAAATCCATTATGATTGATAAATATGTCCAACCAGTTGCTTTTGTATAGATATAGGTAATATCTTCAACCCATTTTTTGACTCGTTTTATCAGCATCGAAGTTTTGTTTAATAGGTTTGAATATTCTTTTGTATTATCTTTTTACTAGTTCCAGAATGGTTAAATTTTTTTACAATAATGCTTTTAATTCCTAATATTTTCATTCTTCTAGTAACTCTGTTTTGACTTACCTTTATGCCTTATTGATTTAATACTTTTGTAATTTTAGATGAACCGTATCTACCTTTTGAACCCTTATAAATTTACTTAATTTTAAAATCTAATACTTTATTAAACCTTTGATAATTATTTTCTTCTTTGTGATTACAATGATAATAATAAACTGAATGATGAATACCTAATATTTTACATAAAGTTCTAATATTGTATTTATTTTTTTTCATCAATAAATTTGATTTTATCTTTTATTTCTGCGTGAATATGGTAATTGCTTTTTTAAATATTTCTTTTTCTTCTTTAATTTTAAATAGTTCTTTTTTTAACTCTTTTGAATATTTGTTAAATTTTTACACTTTAGAAGCTATAAAAATAATATCTCACTTTCTTGAGGCGTTATTTTATACTAAAAGTCTTTTTTATTAAAGTTTACTAAATAGGGTTCTTTTCAATAATTATTTTGTTCTACTTCATTGATTAATCTTATAAAGTATGATAAATTTTTATTGGTGATATTATGGAAAAAGATTATAATTTACAATGTATCGATTATGCTATGGAAAAAAACATCAAAAAGGCACAAGAGGATGTTTCCTTACGACAATTATCTTCTTGCTATTATTTAAAGAATGCTATGATAGAGTATATATTTCGTGGAAATGCCAGAGGTTTTACTAGAAAAGACAATGGAAGAAGTTACATCACTCAGTTACAAAAAGAAGATTTTGAAGAACAATTATTAAAACATGTAGTGAAGTCAGAAAATGCTAAAGAACGATTAGGAATGGTTCAACTTTTATCCTTTAATAAAGAAATTAACGATCAATTATCAGATGATGAAGTTCAGGCCTTATTTTACAAATTATTAGGTGAAATGGATATGAATGGAATTCTCTATATTTTAAATAAATATCCTTCATTTTATAGTTCTTTAGCTTCTAACTTTATAAGTGATCGTTACTTAAATTCTAAATTAGGAAGTAGTCAATTAGATCAAAAAATGAATCATTATCAAAATCAATTTTACTATAATAAAATTGATCAATTCTATAAGGAATTAAAGAAAGAAAAACAAGGTTCTAAAAAAATATAGAATCTTTTTTATTATTTTTTTTTTGACAGAGATACCCTCTACCCCCTATAATGACTACAGGTGATATTAATGAAAAAAGTTTGTGAAAATTGTACTCGTTCGAAACATCGAACAGAAGAAGAAAAAAAAGACTTAACAAGACGATTAAAAATTATTGCAGGACAAGTAAACGGATTACAACAGATGATTGAAGATGATCGCTACTGTGATGATGTATTATTACAAATTGCTTCTACGACAAATGCTTTAAAAAGCTTAGGAAATGAAATATTAAAGAGTCACATGAAATCTTGTATGGTAGAAGATATTCATAAAGGAAATCTAGAAGTAATTGATGATATTATTAATTTGTTTGGAAAAATAAAATGAAAAAGATTTACTTAAAAATAGATGGAATGCATTGTAGCCATTGTGAAGAAACAATAAAAATGTGCTTACTAGATTTTAAAAACATAAAAAAAATAACTTTTGATGGAAAAATTGCTTGTATTGATTATGAAAATAACTTGAATCAAGAAGAAATCATTCGTTCTATTTTAAATCAAGGATATATTACAAAAAAAGAGTATTTTAATGAAAACAAGCAATCATTAAAAGATCATATGGCATTAACAGAATTTTTACTTATTTTTTTAAGTATTATTTTGATCAATATATTACTATATTATATATTTGGTTTTAATATTTTTAATATGATTCCAACTATAGATAGTAATATTACCTATGGAATGCTTTTTTTAACAGGAATTCTTACGAGTGTACATTGTGTTAGTATGTGTGGTGCGATTAATCTATTAGCTTCTTATCCATCCAATCAAAATCTAAAAAGACCAATCCTTTACAATATAGGAAGAGTCCTTTCTTATAGTATGATTGGAGGAATTGTGGGAATGCTGGGTAGTATTATAGCAATCAACGAACAAATATCTGGAATCATCATGATTTTAGTTTCCATTGTGATGCTCTTAATGTCCTTTAATATGTTAGGAATTTTAAACTTAAAAAAATTTCAACTATTTCATAACAAACCTCAAAGTAAAAATCCATTCATTATAGGAATTTTAAATGGATTTATGCCTTGTGGGCCATTACAAGCTATGCAGATTTATGCCTTGCAAACAGGTAGTTTTATAAAAGGATTTATTTCTATGTTTTTATTTGGACTTGGAACAGTACCATTAATGTTAACAGCTGGAATTATTTTAAACGTAGTAAAAGGAAAAACAAAAATAATGATAAATAAAATAGCCTCTGTTTTAATTTTATTACTTTCTATTATGATGTTAAATAGAGGACTTTTAACACTTAATATCGATATATCAAAGCCTCTTTATAATAATTACTCAAAAACGATAATTGAGAAAAATATTCAAACAGTTACCATCAATTTAAATTATGATCAGTACCAAAATATTATTGTTCAAAAAGATATTCCTGTAAGACTGATTATTCATGTTGAAAAAGATAAACTAACAGGATGTAATAATGAAATTGTTATTCGAGAATTTGATATTCAAAAAAGTTACAAGAAGGGGATAATATAATTGAATTTACTCCAACAAAAACAGAAACATTTTCATATACTTGTTGGATGAATATGATCAAAAACACAATTAAAGTAATTGATAATGAAAACTATTTCAAGGAGGGTTAAGATGAAAAAAGTAATTCTAAAAATAGAAGGAATGAGTTGTAGTGCTTGTTCTACAGGACTAGAAAAATATTTAAATCACCAAGAAAAAATAATTATTGCTTCCGTCAATTTAGTTTTATCCCAAGCTTTAATCGAATATGAAGATTCTTTAACGATACAAGATATCAATCAAATGATTAAAAAAGCAGGATTTAAAAGCTTAGGAATTTATAATCAAAAGATAGAAAAAAAACAAGATCATAAAATAGTATTAATATTTTTTGCTTTTCTTTCTTTATTAGTTTTATATATTTCAATGTCTCATATGGTTCATTTGCCTGTAATTCCATTCTTGCATATGCAAAAACATCCTATTCATTATTCTGTTTGTTTATTTTTACTAACCATTCCATATTTAATTTATGGATTCGATATTTTTAAAAATGGCTATAAAAATATTATTCATAAAACTCCTAATATGGATACCCTTGTATCGATTGGTGTAGCATCTAGTTTTTTCTATAGTGTATTTAGTCTCATTATGATTTTAAATGGAAATCATGAATATGTAGAAAACTTATACTTTGAATCTGCTTGCATTATTATATTTCTTATTAAACTTGGCAGATATATTGACTCAAAAAGCAAAGAAAAAACAAAAGAAGCAATTCAAGAGTTAGTAACAATTACTCCAGATAAAGCAATTTTAAAGACAGAACAAGGAGAAAAAGAAGTCACCATAGATGAAATCAAAAAGGGAGATATTCTAATTTGTAAAACAGGTATGAAAATTGCTGTGGATGGAATCATTACAAAAGGAAATGCTCATTTAGATGAATCTTTTATCACAGGAGAATCCACTCCTATCAAAAGAAAAGAAGAAGATCAAGTAGTAGCAGGAAGCTATAACCTAGATGGTTTTATTGAATATAAAGCACTTAAAATAGGAAAAGATTCTACCATCTCAGAAATTGTAAAATTAGTAGTAGAAGCAACTAATACAAAAGCACCGATTTCTAAAATAGCTGATCAAGTCAGTGGTATTTTTGTACCAGGTATTATGCTGATTGCTATATTTACTTTTTTCATTTATCTATTACTTGGATTTTCAATTTCTACTAGTCTTATTCACTTTGTAACAGTGCTAGTAGTAGCTTGTCCTTGTGCCTTAGGTTTAGCTACTCCTCTAGCAATTGTCATTAGTGAAGGAATGTGTGCCAAAAATGGTATACTAGTAAAAACGAGTGAAGTATTAGAAAATGCTCATAAAGTTGATACTATCGTATTTGATAAAACAGGAACCTTAACATATGGAACTTTAAAGATTAGTCAAATTTATAATAATAGCTCCTATGATGAAAATACACTTTTACAAATTGTTTCTAGCTTAGAAAGTAAATCTACTCATCCAATTGCGAAGGCATTTAAAACTAGTTCATTATTAGAAGTAACAAATTATAAAACTTTAGAAGGCATAGGAATATCTGGAGATATCAAAAATAACCATTATAAATTAGGAAATTATAAGATACTAAAGAATTTACAAAATCCATATTTAGAACAAGAAAAAAAATTAAAAACTACTGGAAATAGTATTGTTTATGTAATTGAAAATGAAACAGTAATTGCTTTAATTGGTGTAAAAGATATTATTCGTGATAATGCCAAAGAAGTCATAAAAAAATTAACAAATTTAAAAAAGAGAGTTGTTATGTTGACAGGAGATAACGAAATTACTGCTGAAATCGTTTCTAAAGAACTTGGAATTCAAGAAATTTATTCAAACGTAATGCCTAGTGAAAAAACAAAAAAAATCAAAGAATTTATGAAAACAAATATGGTAATGATGGTAGGAGATGGAATTAATGACGCTCCAAGTTTAGCTACTTCTAATATCGGGGTTTCTGTATCTAGTGGAACAGATATTGCGAATAATTCTGCAGATGTTTTACTTATTCGTAACGATTTAATGGGATTACTTGATTTAATCATAATTAGTAAAAAAACAATTCAAAACATAAAACAAAATTTATTTTGGGCTTTTTTCTATAATATCTGTATGATTCCACTAGCGATTGGAGTCATACCAAACTGGAATATGAATCCAATGGTTGCAGGATTTGCTATGACAATGAGTAGTTTAACGGTTATCCTAAATGCTTTAAGACTAAAAAAAATCAAATTGAGGAGGAATGAAAATGTTTGAAAAAAATATCAATACAGTAATTAAAATAGAAGGAATGAGTTGTGAACACTGTGCAAAAAAAGTTTCACAAAATTTATTAACAATCAAAGGTGTCAAAAAAGTAAAAGTTAATTTAAAAGAAAAAGAAGCTATTATTTCCAGTAAGGAACCATTAGATTTAGAACAAATTAAAAAATTAATCGATGAATTAGGATATCAAATGATAGGTGAATTATGAAAAAAATTATTTTAATGAGTATTATATTTTTCAGTTTATTAACAGGTTGTTCTAAAAAAATAGAAAATCAATTTATAACGGTAGAAGCCAAAGATGATGAAATTATTATTGACACAAAAGATATCGATGATAATATCACTTTTGTTAATTATGAGGTAGATGGAATAACAATTCAATTCATTGTTGTAAGAGGCTCAGATGGCAACATTCGAATTGCTTTTAATACTTGTCAAGTTTGTAATCCATCTCCCAATGCTTATTTTATCCAAAAAGGAAATTATATAGAATGTCAAAATTGTGGTACCAAATTCAAAATAGATGATATTGGAATTAAAAAGGGAGGATGTAATCCAACTCCTGTAGAAGAAAAAAAGGAATTAGAAGATAAAATTATTATCAGTAAAGACTATGTAGAAAGTTTCAAAACAAAATTTCAAAATTGGAATGGGCCAATAGAATAGAGGTAAGTATGATTTATTTAGATTATGCTGCTGGAACTCCAGTAGATCAACAAGTATTAGATTTATTTTATGAAACAACAAAAAAGTATTATGCAAATCCTAATTCTTCTCATCAATTAGGAAAATTAGAAAAAAATATGATTGATCAAAGTACTTCTAATATTTTAAAAAATTTGAATTTAAACGATTCAGAAGTAATTTATACTAGTGGTGCTTCAGAGTCTAATAATTTAGCTTTAAAAGGAATTTGTGAACGATATAAAAATTATGGAAAGCATATTTTAATTAGTAGCTTAGAACATAATTCCATTGTTTCTTCTGCAACAAATTTACAAGAGCTTGGCTTTGAAGTAGAATTAATTTCTGTTAATAAACAAGGTTTTATTGAAGTAGAAACATTAAAACAAATGATTCGAGAAGATACCATTCTAGTGAGTGTTTGTTCTGTAGATAGTGAAATTGGATTGAGACAACCAATAGAAGACATCGGCCTTATGCTAAAAGAATATCCACATTGCTATTTTCATAGTGATGCATCTCAGTCTATTGGTAAAGTGAATATTGATTATACAAATGTTGATTTGATTACCATTACACCTCATAAATTTTATGGATTAAATAGTTTTGGAATGTTAATCAAGAAAAAAATAATTGGATTAAAACCACAAATTAATGGTGGAAAATCTACGACTATTTATCGTAGTGGAACCCCTTGTTTAGCAGATATCATAGCCTGCGATAAAGCATTAGAAATTGCTTTAAAAAAGACAGAAGAGAGATATCAGTATATAAAAAGTTTAAATGAAAAAATAAAAAAACATTTCAAAATATACTCTGATGTACGAATCAATAGTACAGATTATTCTATACCACATACACTTAACTTTAGTGTAAAAGGAATCAAAGCTCTTTCTATTCAAGAATATCTAGAAAAAAAACAAGTCTATGTATCTACCAAAACATCTTGTTGTCCCATTGAAACTCCTTCTAAACTAGTCTATGCCTTAACTCATGATAAAGGGATTTCCTCATCTTCCGTTCGAATCAGTATTTCTCATTTAACAAAAGAAAAAGAAATAGATGAATTTTTAGAAATTTTTGATATAATGATGAAGGAGTTTGAGGAAAATGGAAAAATATAAAGAAATTGAAAGAAGTATTATAAAAAAATATCGAAAAGAAATATGGAGCAAATTTGTAAAAGCTGTTCAAGATTATGAAATGATTCAAGAGAATGACAAAATTATGGTTTGTATATCTGGTGGAAAGGATTCCTTTCTTTTAGCAAAATGTATTCAAGAATTACAAAGACACGGAAAGTTTCCTTTTGAAGCAATATATGTAGTCATGGACCCAGGCTATAACGATTATAATAGAGAATTTATTTTAGATAATGCGAAAATATTAAATGTTTCTATTCAGATGTTTCAAAGTGATATTTTTGATGTTGTAGCAACAATTGATAAAAGTCCTTGCTATTTATGCGCAAGAATGAGAAGAGGGTATTTATATAGTAAAGCAAAAGAATTAGGATGCAATAAAATTGCTTTAGGACATCATTTTGATGATGTGATAGAGACAACTCTTTTATCGATGTTTTATGGTTCTGAAATTAAGACGATGATGCCAAAATTACATAGTGATCATTTTGAAGGATTAGAACTAATTAGGCCCCTTTATTTAGTCAAGGAAGAAGACATCATTTCTTGGAAAAAATTTAATGAATTGACATTTATTAATTGTGCTTGTCGATTTACAGAGGGATGCTCTTTAATTAATGATGGAACAAGTAAAAGAAAAGAAATGAAAGAATTAATTAAGAATTTAAGAAAATTAAATCCAAACATTGATTATAATATTTTTAAAAGCTTAGATAATGTCAATTTAAATTGTGTATTAGGTGTAAAGAAAAATGGACAATATAAAAGTTTCTTAGAAGACTATGAATAAGGGTTCTTTGTCAAATAGTGTTGGTGGAATCAAAAACTAATGATAAATGAATTTAATATAAGAGGTCAAAACGCAAGTTTTGATCTTTTATTATGAAATTTTATAAATACCTGTAACAAGTAATATTCTAGTTTTAAAATGACTAAAAGATTTAAAACCAAACGAAATTCTTTTAATACATTTAATTAAATTATTAGTTTCTTCGATTAATCAGTTATTGTAATCATATTTTAATGAATTGATGATATTTGATTTGAATTTTTTATAGGTTTTTAAAGTTGTTTTCATATAATCAGAAATATTATTATGTGAGCCTTCAATTATTTTAATAAACAAAGAAGAATCTTTATTTTTAATAGATTTTATAATGCCTTGATAAATATTATAAGTTTCCTTAATAATTGGATTAGTATTGATTAAATATTGAACTATTTCATATTGCGAAATTTCTTTTTTAAAATAATTAGAATATGATTTCTTTTTGTTATCTAAATCATCTTCATACTTTTGTAATAATTTTCAAAAATTTTTAAGCTTTTTATAATTTTTTTATCCTTCTTCATAATTTGTATTCTAGTACATTTAAAAGCATTATTAGCTTGAGCAACAACGTGAAATCTATCGGATATAATAGTAGTATTAGGGAAAATAGATTTAAATAAATCATAATAAGGGTCAAATAAATCAATGATAATAAATTTAACAGCAAGTCTTTGTTTTCTAGGAAATCTAAAAAAATATTTTTTTAAATAATTAGCTTTTCTAGATTCTAAAATATCAAAAGTTTTATGAGTCCTAGTATCAGTAATAATAAAAGCCATTTTACCAATAGTATCCTTAGTGTCCTTAAATTCATCAAAGTTCATAACGGTAGGAAGAGTACCAGGTAATACGGTTTTTCTAGGTAATTCATGCATAATATGATTAACTTTATTAGAAGAAACATTATTTCTTTTGGCAATATCTTTTTCACTAATTTTATTCATTAAGTCTTGCTTAACAGAAAGTTCAAAATTATTAGAAATTTGTTTATGAAATCCAACTATGTTAGTTTTGGCAGTAAAAGTATGATGACAATGCTTACAATAAAATATTTGCTTATCAAGTCTTAAATAAGTATTATAATTAGAAATTTTATTAATTCTAATATCTTTAGACCTTAAATAATTCCATGAATAATATTACTGTTACAACTGATGCTACAGGAGCTAATGGTATATTTAGTTATGGTGGAAGTGCTACTACAAATAATTCCTCTAGCGATGGAACAAGTATTACAATTAGTGATTCTTCCATTACTACTATGAAAGACAATTCGGGAGGAATTATGACCACTGGTGGAGGAATTATGAATGCTTCTAATTTAATTATTCAAACAGCAGGGACTTCAAGTGCTGCAATTAGAACAGATAGAGGTGGTGGAACTGTTAATGTTGATGGCGGAGCCTATTCAACAATCAACATTAATTGATAGTAATACCAAACTAAATGGACAATCCACAACATATAAAAATATATTTTTATATCAATCAATGAGTGGAGATGCTGCTGATGGAAGTGCTACATTCACAGCAAAAAAATAGTTCTATAACAACAAATAATGGAGATACTTTTTATGTTACAAATACAAAAGCAATCATTAACTTAGAAAACAATTTTATTACAAACAATGATTCTAGTGGTAATCTTTTAAGAATTCAAAAAGATTCTCGGGGAAATACAGGATCAAATGGTGGAGAAGTAACATTTAATATGACAAATCAAACAGCAATTGGAAATATCGTGGTAGATTCTATTTCTACTTTAGAGATGAATTTATCAAAATCATATTATGAAGGTACTATTAATGGAGATAATAGTGCTAAAGAAATTTCATTAAAATTAAGTAAAGATTCTACTATAAAATAAACTGGAGATAGTTATATTACTAGTTTAGAAGATGAGGATACTAGTTACAGTAATATTGATTTTAATGGTTATCAATTATATGTAAATAGAACTTCTATTAACTAATTATCAATTTGACAGAAACACATTATAGAACTATAATACATTTTGTCTAACAAAAGTTAGATAAGGAGGCTTATATGAAAAAAAATCATAAAAAATTGATGTATCTATCAGGAGCATTAATAGGATTAGGAGCTTTAAAGATTTATTTAAATAGAGTAAAAAGAAACGAAGAATTAAAAGAACAAAGTGATGATTCATTTGATTCAGAAATAATGGAAAGAAAATATATCAAAATAAAAGAGATACCTTTTGAAGAAAAAACAAAAGATGTAGAAAGAAAATATACTAAGATAAAAGAAATTCCTCACAAATAAGGAATTTCTTTTTATTTAAAAAAACATTTGCCATTGGTTATTAACTATGATATAATACAATGTAGTATAGTAGGAGGCTAAAGAATGGAAGAATTAGAAACAAAAAAAATTCAAATTAAAGATAAAGATGGCATTACAAAAGAAGCAGAGGTAGTACTATATTTTAGTTTTGATAATAAAAAATTTGTCATCTATACTTTAAATGAAACTGATGAAAATGGTATGGTTATTTTATATTCTTCTTTAGTAGAAAAAGAAGGAACAGAGACAGTATTTAAGAAAATTGCTCCAGAGGATTGGACTAGAGTAAAACAAATTATGAATAAAGTTGTTAAAGAAGGGAGAGAATAGTATATGGATATAAAAGCTAAACTAAAATCTATTTTAGAATCAGAAATGGCAATTCCAGAAAATGATGACGACTTAGAGTCAGTTCGTGTAGAAGATGCAAATCGTAGCAAAGCAAATACAGGAATACTATTTTCTATAAAAAAAGCATACTACACTTGGAAAAGAGACTTTAATTTAAAAAAATATGAAAAAATAGATAAAAAAATTGATGAAACAAGTGATAACTTTGCAATTTCAGATAACTATTCAGAAGAATTAGCACATCAATCTGCTTTAGAACTTAACAATTTAAATGAAAAAAAAGAAGAGGCGCAAAATAAGGCTAATCAAGCTCAAGCAAAATTGAATGAATTAAATGCTAGTGTTGAAACTAAACCAGTAGAAGAAACTACAAAAGATATTCCTGGTGTTGAAACTGAGCCAGCAGAAGAAACTACAAAAGATATTCCTGATGTAGAAATTAATCAACAAAAAATTGAACAATCTTTAGAAAGTTATGCTGATAGAGAAGCAATGAATGAAGACACAGAACCAACAGCAGAACAACCTAACTTAAATTCGGAAGAAAATCAAGAAGAAATAAAACCTATACCACAAGAAACATTAAAAAATGAAGATCCAACACAAAGTGAGATTATTGAACTAAAAAAACAACATGAACAAGATAAGAAAAAAATAGATGATCAATTTCAAACAGATTTATCAAATTTAATTGCTTCATATGTTAAGAATTCAAGAAATGAAGAGTCTGATTTTTACAGTAAAAGTTTTGATTTAATTTATGCACAAGCAAATAATTTAGTTATAGGCTTACAAAAAGATTTAGCAAATACCCAAAGTAAAAATAGTATGTTACAAGCAAATTTGGATAAATCAGAAAAAATGGTTCAAAATCAAGATGCTACTATTAAAGAACAAGCTAGTGCAATTAATGGTTTAAATGATTCTATAGCTGCTAAAGAAAAAGAAAATGCTGCTTTAAGATTAGAAATAGAGAAAAAAGACTCTACAATAAAATCATTAAATAGTATTGTAAGTGGATTCCAAGCTTTAAACATAGTAGAAACAGATGAATATGCTTTTTCTAAAGGAAAAACAAAATAAGCAAATTGCTTATTTTTTTGTTGTATTATAATACTTCAAATAGTATAATGTAAATAGGTGATGGAAAATGTTTTATATTTGGTTAGCAATCATCATTTTGTTAGCAATAGCAGAAGCTATGACCATAAATTTAGTAACAATTTGGTATGTAGCAAGTGGTATAGTTGCCCTTATTTTATCATTCTTTATTGATAATTTTACAATTCAATTTGCTGTATTTACATTACTAGGAACATTTTTATTAATTACCACAAGACAATTTTTACAAACTTTTCTCAATACTAAAAATGTTAAAACCAATTTAGATCGTATTATCGGTATGAATGGAATTGTAGTGGAAGAAATTAATAGGAATAATAACGGTGCTGTTAAAGTAGACGGAAAAGTATGGACAGCTTATGCTGATAAAAAAATAAAGGTGGATAGTACGGTAAAAGTACTTGAAATAAATAGTTCAAAAATTAAAGTAGAGGAGGAGTAATTTTGGACATTTTAATAATTTTATTAATTTTAATTGTAGTAATTGTACTTCCTAATATAAAGGTAGTACCTCAAGCAAAAGCGTACGTAATTGAAAGATTGGGATCATATTACACTACTTGGACAAATGGTTTACATGTAAAGATTCCTTTTGTAGATCGTATTTCTAATGTAGTGACTTTAAAGGAAATTGTAAAAGATTTTGCTCCACAACCTGTAATTACAAAGGATAATGTAACAATGCAAATTGATACTGTTGTTTATTTTCAAATTACGGATCCTAAGTTATATACTTATGGTGTAGAAATGCCTATTAATGCGATTGAAAATTTAACGGCTACTACACTTCGTAACTTAATTGGTGATTTAGAATTAGATCAAACATTAACTTCAAGAGATATCATTAATTCTAAAATGCGTTCTATTCTAGATGAAGCAACAGATCCATGGGGAATTAAAGTAAATAGAGTAGAAGTTAAAAATATTATTCCGCCAAGAGATATTCAAGAAGCAATGGAAAAACAAATGCGTGCCGAAAGAGAAAGAAGAGAAAAAATTCTTCAAGCTGAAGGTGAGAAGAAATCTAGTATTTTAATTGCTGAAGGTGAAAAAGAAAGTGCTATTTTAAGAGCAGAAGCAAAAAAAGAATCACAAATTAGAATTGCTGAAGGTGAAGCAGAAGCTTTATTAAAAATAAAAAAAGCTGAATCAGAAGGAATTAAATTATTAAAAGAAGCAAAAGCAGATAGTTCAGTATTAACATTAAAAGGATTTGAAGCATTAGAAAATTTATCGAATGGTCAAGCAACAAAAATTATTGTTCCATCTGATTTACAAAATATAGCGACAATTGGAACTACAATAAAAGAAATGATGACAAATAATAAAAATGAAAAATAAAAATTTTTCGAAATATTTAAAAATATTAGTTTGGCCAGTCCTATTTTGGATTGGTCAATTTTTATTGTTGCTATTGGTAGAAATTTTATATAGTCAATATCATTCATTAGATAATTTTAGTGATTTTATTAATGAAAACTCCTATATTATAGGAATTTTAAATATAGTAATTTTTTTACCTTTTTTTTATCACAAATATCAGCATTATCAAAATAATTATACAGAAAAACTAAAACATCCTATTTTTATTATTTTGATAGCCATATTAGTTTCTTCTTTTTTAAATGAAATAATTTTAATTATTAAAATATTCTTAAATGTAGAAATGACTGCAAATTTAAATATTTACTTATTAATTAATACCATTTTTATAGGTCCCATTTTAGAGGAATATTTATTTAGAGGAATTGTATTTAATCAATTGTTAGAATTTAATAGCGAAAAAAAATCAATTTACTTAACAACACTCTTATTTGCTATAATGCATGGTAATATATTTTCAATTCTATATGCCTTTATTGTAGGAATTTTCTTAAATAGGTTTTATTTAAAAGAAAGAACTATGAAAGCTAATATATTATTTCATATTGTAATTAATTTTGTTTCCTCATTCATTATACCTTGGATTTATCTTTCAATTTGACAAAATAAAATTAATCAGTATAATAGTGAATACTTGACTGAAACAGTCAAAAAGAGGTGTTGTATGAAAAATGGAGAGCTGATTAGTGTAATTGTTCTAGTTTATAATACGGAACAATATATCACAAAATGCTTAAATTCAATTTTAAAACAAACGTATGAAAAATTAGAAGTCATCGTTGTTAACGATGGATCAACAGATAAAAGTTCTAATAAAATCCGTAGAATTGCAGAACGTGATCGAAGAATTAAAATCATAGAAAAAAAAGAAAATAAGGGAATTTATCAATCTAGACTAGCAGGTTACAAAAAAGCTAAAGGTAAATATATTATGTTTGTTGATAGTGATGATTGGATTCAAAAAGACATGATCCAAATCATGTATGATCGTTTAAAAGAATATGATGCTGATGTAGTACGCTGTCAATATCGAAAATGTTTAAATGACCGAATTATCGTTCCAAAAACAAATTTGAATCGTGATGTTTTAATGGATGTTGAACATTTAGAACCACAATTTTTTGATTTGTTATATCGTACAAATTATTGCAATCCAATTTGTAAACAATTGATAAAAAAAGAATTATTAGAAAATATATCTGAAATAGATCAAAATTTAAATTATTGTGAAGATTTAGCTTGTAATTTAAAAATTTATACTCAAATGAAATCAATATTGTTTATTCCAGATGAATTATATATTTATAATACAAATCATAGTTATCAATCTAGAAAAAAAATAGAAGAAGAAGTGAAGAAAAAAATAGATGATACAATTTATGCATATTATAATTTACTTCTATCCACAAAAGAATTTTCTATGAAAGATCGAAAAACATATAAAAAAATTGCGGCAATGCGTATGATAGAAAAATTGTCAATTTTGTTCAGTGATCTTACAAAAACAAAATTGTCTAAAAAAGAAATTGTTTTATATTTTAATAATCTTATGCAAGATAAAAGAATACAGGAAGTAAAAAAAATATTAAATAATGAAAAAACAGAATTAATCTATAATGAAATTCAACAAATGAATAAGCTTACAAAAAAGGCTTGTGATTTGCTTCTTAATGATAAATTAACTCAATTATATAATTTTGATAAAATGATTTATAATTTAATGATTAAAAAGAATGCTTAAGCATTTTTTTTTTGTTAATTCATATATTTTAATGTAGAAAGGAATGATTTAATAAATATGGAAACACTTAAAGTTTCATCAAAATCTAATCCAAATAGCGTTGCAGGAGCTTTAGCAAATGTATTTCGCGAAAAAGGTTCTGTAGAAATACAGGCAATAGGGGCTGGAGCACTGAATCAAGCAATAAAAGCAATTGCTATTGCAAGAGGTTTTGTCGCACCGAGTGGTAAAAATTTAGTATGTATTCCAGCATTTACAGATATTGTAATTGATGGAGAAGAAAGAACTGCTATCAAATTAATTGTGGAAGCTATTTAGGCTTCTTTTTTAGTTGTTTTTTTATATAAAGTGTGTTATAATTTAATTAGTAATCGTTACTATTAAGGAGAAACTATGAGAAATACAAAACAAAAAGAATTAATATTGAATATTATAAATCATAGTAATACTCATCCAACAGCTTTTGAAGTTTATGAAGAAGCTAAAAAAGAACTCCCTAATATTAGTTTAGGAACAGTATATAGAAACCTAAATGTTTTATTAGAAAACAAAAAAATTATACAAATAAAAGGAAAAGAAATAAATCATTTCGATAATATGAATCAAAAACATTTTCACTTTATTTGTACAAAATGTGGTAATATTATAGATATTTATCAAGAGTATAAGATAGATAAAATAATTAATGGAAATGTAGTAATGGATTATGAAATTAATATGACAGGTATTTGTAAAAACTGTTTAAAAGAAGGAGAATAAAGATGGAATTAAAAGGAAGTAAAACAGAACAAAATTTAATGACTGCTTTTGCAGGAGAAAGTCAAGCCAGAAATAAATATACTTTTTATGCTAGTAAAGCAAAAAAAGATGGGTATGAACAAATTGCTTCAATTTTTGAAGAAACTGCTCAAAATGAAAAAGAACATGCTAAAATGTGGTTTAAATTATTACATAATGGTGCTATTCCTTCAACAGAAGAAAACTTATTAGATGCTGCGAATGGGGAAAACTATGAATGGACTGATATGTATGATAGTTTTGCTAAAACAGCTGAGGAAGAAGGATTCAATCATATTGCATTCTTATTTAAAGAAGTAGGTAAAATTGAAAAAGAACATGAAGAAAGATACCGTAAATTACTTAAGAATGTTGAAGATAAATTAGTATTTACAAAAGATGGAGATTCTATTTGGCAATGCCGTAATTGTGGACATATTGTAATTGGAAAATCAGCTCCAGAAGTTTGTCCTGTATGTAATCATCCACAAAGTTATTTCGAAATCAAAAAAGAGAATTATTAGTAGTATTGAAAAATGCTTCATGTAGTGTTATACTATATGAAGTTTTTATTAGGAGATGACACTATGAATTCTAATTTAAAAAGAAGCATTATTTTAGAACATTACAGTAATCCAGTAAATAAAGGTTTAATTGATGATGGGGATTATATATTAGTTAATACCAATAATGAATCTTGTATTGACGAAATTAACTTAATGGTAAAAGTAGAAAATGGAATTATAAAAGATGCTAGATTTGATGGGGAAGCATGTGCTATCTGCACAAGTTCTACTTCTATCATGATTCATACTATTATTGGTAAAACAATTGATGAAGCAATTAATGTTTTAAATAATTTTAAAAATATGATTGATGAAAAAGAATATGATGGTGATATCTTGGAAGAAGCAATTGTTTATGATGATATTTATAAACAAGCCAATCGTAAGAAATGTGCATTATTACCATGGTGGGGACTAGAAAAAGTAATTAATCAAGTAAGGAAGTAATCGATATGGAAAAAATATATACAACTACAATTTATCAATTTGAAAGAATTGAACAAGGGGATTTCAGCAAAAAATATATCATTGATGAAAATAGTATAAGATATATTTATACAATTTATGATGAAGATAAAATGGTTGATATTGAAACAGGGAAACAATATCCTATTTTAAAAAGAAAAAAAGATTCTCTATATTTAGATCAAAATCAAGAAATTGTTATAGGAAATGATTATGTCTCTCATATGCAAGAATATCCAAATAGTATTTTAACAGATAAAAAAACTTGTATGCTTTATCTAAAAGCAATTCAAATGAAAAGAAAATTACAAAGTCAGCATGAATTTAAACAAAAAGTAAAAGTAAAAAAGTAATTTTACTTTTTTTATTTTTTAAATTTTAGTATAATATAAAAGGTGATGAATATGGAAGGTAAGACTTTAAATGAAGAAAAAGTAATAGAAATTTCCAATATAAAAAAGGAACCAAAATGGATGACAGAATTTCGTTTGAAATCTTATCATAAATTTATAGAACTAGAGAATCCTAACTTTGGACCAAAACTAGACATTGATTTTGATAGTATCAATTTTTATAAAAGAGTTGCTGATGAAGTAAAAGATAATTGGAATGAAGTAGATAAAGAAGTAAAAGATACTTTTGATAAAATAGGATTGATTGAATCTGAAAAAAAATATTTAGATGGTGTGGGAGCACAATTTGAAAGTGAAGTTGTATACCATAATATGATTCAAGAGTTAATGGATAAGAATGTTATCTTCTGTGATACAGATACTGCCTTAAAAAAATATCCAGATTTATTCAAAGAATACTTTAATAATTTAGTAAAATATGATGAAAATAAATATACTGCTTTAAATGGTGCTGTATGGAGTGGAGGAACATTTATATACATTCCACCTCATACAAAAATTGATCGCCCTCTTCAAAGTTATTTTAGAATTAATAGCAAAAATATGGGTCAGTTTGAAAGAACAATCATTATTGTAGATGAGGATAGTGAACTTCATTATATGGAAGGTTGTACGGCTCCAACATATACTTCTGATTCCTTACATGCAGCAGTAGTTGAGATTTATGTGAAGAAGAATGCTAAATGTCGATATACAACAATCCAAAATTGGTCTGGAGATGTTTATAATTTAGTAACTAAGAGAGCAATTGTTGAAGAAAATGGATTAATGGAATGGATTGATGGTAATATTGGTTCTAAAATTAATATGAAATATCCATGTTGTATTTTAAATGGAAAATATGCAAAGGGAAATTGTATTAGTATTGCTGTAGCCAAAGAAAATCAAATTCAAGATACTGGAGCTAAAATGATCCATCTAGCGCCATATACAAAAAGTAATATTATTAATAAATCTGTTTCATTAGGAGGAGGAAATGCTTCTTATAGAGGAACAGTTCACATTATTAAAAAAGCAGAACATTCAAATAGTATTATTAAATGTGATACTTTAATATTAGATGACAATTCAAAGAGTGATACAATACCTACTAATATTGTGGAAAATCAAAATTCTGATTTAAATCATGAAGCTACAACATCAAAAATAAGTCAAGAAAAATTATTTTATTTGATGAGTCGTGGATTAAATGAAGAGAAAGCAAAAGAATTAGTCATTATGGGATTTATCGATCGATTCCGTGAAGAATTACCAATGGAGTATGCAGTAGAGTTAAATAATTTATTAAAAAGCTATTTTTAATAAATGTTCATTTTATTACATTGAATTCTAAAATTTGAGTTAATAAAATAATAAAATTTAAAAAATAAATATATCT
>ERZ827488.189-NODE-189-length-97439-cov-9.567434_pt1 | contig 97439 bp, 98 predicted proteins | sample MGYA00519771_ERZ827488 | MGnify/ENA primary metagenome ERZ827488 (study PRJEB31778, sample SAMEA3449323) | human gut metagenome | biome: human gut; feature: human-associated habitat; material: faeces | place: United Kingdom | collected 2010/2012 ... | reverse complement strand
AATGCTTCTTTATCTAACAAGTTTTCTAATACATCATAATCCATTACTTCAACTTTTTGAATTTCATGAGATGTTCTAAATCCATCGAAGAAGTGCATTACCGGAACAGATCCTTTGATTGCAGTTAAGTGAGCAACTCCCCCTAAATCCATTACTTCTTGTACTGAGTGAGAACAAATCATTGGAATACCTGTTTGACGACAAGCATACACACCTTGATGATCTCCAAAGATATTAAGTGAACGAGTTGCTAAAGCACGTGCAGCAACATGGAATACACCTGGTAAATTTTCACCTACAATTTTATATAAGTTTGGGATCATTAATAATAACCCTTGAGATGCTGTAAATGTAGTTGCTAACGCTCCACCTTGTAAAGCACCATGAACTGCACCAGCAGCACCTGCTTCTGATTGCATTTCAATAACATTTACAGGAGATCCAAAGATATTCTTCATTCCATTTGCAGCCCATGCTTCAGCATGTTCAGCCATTGGAGATGAAGGTGTGATTGGATAAATACTTGCTACTTCAGAAAATGCATATGCAACATGAGCAGCAGCTTGGTTCCCATCCATTGACAAATATTTCTTAGCCATAATTAAAAAATTCCTCCTTTTGCTTACTTCATTATACTACTTTCCAAACATTTTGACTACACGAATTCATGAATTCGCTTACTATTTCTATCAAAAATAAAAAATAGGACCTTATAGTCCTACTAATTTTTACTTGTTATATACGCTGTCATTGCTCCAATAGCTATAAAAACTAAAGAAAAAAGATTGCTAAACTGTCCTATCGCTAATTGAATAGCTATCATCAAAGTAAGAGATTGACCCCAAAAAGCATAATATGTCAATATCGGTGTAAACAGCGTTCCAAGTAGATAGCATATCACTGAAATGATCCCAACTTTTTCGCTTCCATAACGTGCTATTTTTAAAACAATAAAACCTGTAAAATAACCTGTTAAAATATCAAAATATGAAAAGCTCCACCCTATTTGTAAACTAATAAAATCAAAAGCAATTGTAGAAAAAATAGCAATTACTGTACCAACAACAAACATTTTTATATAATCACTTATTGATAAATGATAATCATTATTTTGATTAAAAAACTTTTTGGCCTCTTGCCTTTGTTTATATTCATTGTATTTTTCTTGTAAATTCATTATATCCCCCTAATTTATTATTCTTTCTTTTTTTGAATCTATCTTTTCTAAAACAAACGTTGCAGCAAATCCACCAATCATTCCGCCCAAATGACCCACTAAAGAAATCGAAGGAACAGCCACCGAAATAAAAAGCATCAATACAACACTAGAAACAATTTGTTTAAACAAATAGCTATACACATCACCATATAAAACAGATAGTGCTAAAAGCGAACCAATAAGTCCAAATATAACACCGGAAATACCACCCATCACACTATTTGTACCAATATTAAATAATAAAAATAACAATGAAAAGGCATATATCGGTATTTTTATCGCGAAACAAAGTATTGATCTAGCAAAGTGGATTATGCAATTTGGAGTAAATATGAAAGTTTTTTGGCCAGAGGGATTGAAAAACCTTATGTTAGATGAGGTTAACAAATTACGTGAAATGTATTTAAATGAAAATGATTAGATGCTAGACAAAGTTGTAATGTTACATCAATAAGTTACATGAAATCTATTTAAATGATAAATTTTAATTGGAGTGTTTATGATGGATGATTATTTACAACACGAATATAGATAAAAGTGCAAAAAAAACAAAAGTATGTTATAATAATATCTTGTAAAATACCAAATTTTGGAGGGACAGAATGGGAGAACGTATAAATATACAAGAATATCTTGATATGATCAAAAGAAGAAAGTGGATCATAATTTCAATTTTATTATTAAGTTTAGCTTTAGGTGGATTTAGAATGTACCAAAATTATGTTTCTTATGTGCCTACTTATACTTCTAGTGTTATGGTTAAGGTTGATACTATGAAGGTTCAAAAAGAGGAGGCTGCTAAGGAGAGGGAAAAAGAAAGCAAGAAGGGTAGCAAGAAAAATAGTAAAGATAATACTGATACTTCGAGTTATGGACAAACTGCTAATAATGGGACTGGTCAATCGACTGAGGGGTACAATCTTTATAATTATAGTGCGATTGCTCAGGATGAGTCTATTGCTTCTAGATATTATACTTATGCTGCTGATAGTGCAGCTTATGATAAGGTTGCTCAAGTTGCTGGTGTTAGAGCGAGCAAGGTTATGTCTATAAGTGCTAGTCAAAGTGAGGACAGACTTGAGGAAATCAATATTACTGTTACTAGTAGCGATGCGAAGTCTGCTCAATTAATTGCGGCTGCGATGCCTAAGGTTTATGGAGACCTTCTTTTAAAAGAGACTGGTATCGATTGTGTTTCAACTGTTTATGATGCTACACCGGGGGTTCGTAGCCATAGACGTGTGGATACTTCTGTACCAAGATATGGTTTAGGCGGTCTTGTTATTGCTATATTTATAGTACTACTTTTAGAAATTCTTAATACAAAGATTATAACTCCTGATGATGTTGAAAAATACTGGGAGTTACCTTTATTGGGTGTTGTTCCTGCATTTGATGAGGGGCCACATTCAAAGAAAAAGAAAAGAAAGTAGGAGGTAAATTATATGGCAACGAAGGTTAAAGATAACAATATGATAAATGAGTCTTATAGGGAGATTAGGACTTATTTAACTATAAATGATGAGATGAAAACTATACTTGTTACTAGTGCTGAGATGAATGAGGGAAAGACTACGACAATTTGTAATTTGGCTAAGTGTTTTGGTGAGCTTGATGACATTAAGGTAATTCTTATTGACTGTGATTTTAAGAAAAGAGGCGTTAGTAGAAAACTTGGAATCAGTAATCCATTTGGAGTTTCGGATATTGTTTTTGGAAATAAAAAACTTGATGAGTGTATTCAAAAAGTGGAAGATATCGATGTACTTCCATCAGGTGGAGTTCCAAACAATACGTCTATGTTATTAAATTCAAAGGCGATGAAGAATCTTGTTAGTGAGCTTAGAGAAAAATACGATTATGTATTTATAGATTCGCCACCAATATGCAGATTAAATGATGCTTGTATTATTGCACAATATGTCGATGGGACAGTGCTTGTCAACGCATCAAAAGAGATTGATCCAAAGGTGGCTAAGTTGACTTTGGAGAAATTGAAAAAAGTCGGGGCTAATATTATTGGAGTAGTTTTAAATAAATTTAGATCAGAACAGTACAACTACTATAGTTATTACAGTTATTATGGTTATGACGATAATAGAAAAGGAATATTTAGAAGAAAGAAACAGAAAATGAAACATAGATAGACTAGGAATATATTAATTTTGGAGGGGACAAAACTTACAAAAACTGTTCCTACGTACACATCAACAGTAACTGTCAGAATTAATACAATGAAGTAGAATGTTTAGACACTAGAATAAAAACTCCTAATGACGTAGCCAAGTATTGGGATTTACCACTTATAGGTGTAATTCCGATGAATGAAGGAAAAACAACGATAGCTTGCAATATAGCTACTTGTTTTTCCAAACTTGAGAACACAAAGGTCTTACTTATAGATTGCGATTTTGCAAAAAAAGGAGTAAGTAGATATTTTGGAATAGAGAACACAAATGGGATATCCGACTTAGTATTTGGACGTAAAACAATAAGAGAATATATAAAAAAGTAGGGTATCTTGATATTATAACATCTGGGGCAAAGCCATCAAACTCTTCAATTCTATTAAACTCACAATCTATGAATTAAACAAAGTGGAAGCCAATATAGTAGGCATAATACTGAACAAATTTAAACCAGAAAATAATAATTATTACAGCTACTATAGTTACTATGGTTATTATGATGAAGAGAAAAAAGGTTTAAAAAGATTATTTCATTTTAAAAAATATAAAAAGCACAATAAACATAAAAAGTAAGAATATAGTATAAAAAAAGGAATTTTGACAGAAATGTTTAAATAGAATAAATAAGAGTAAATGTGCTTTTTGTGATTAAAATGGATTATTAATTAGAAAAAAGTCGATTTAGGAAAAGAGGGGGAGCATTATGGTATTTAATTTAATGCAAAAAATTGATGAAATGTCGAAAAATCCTGACAAGAGCAAGATGAGACAAATTATACTTTCGGCAATGGATTTTATAATATGCGTACTTAGCTGTATTGTTACTATGTTTTTATTAAGAATGAAAATAACCACACTTTCCCTACTATCAATTTTAATTTATGCAGTTATAAACGAGGTCTGTATATTCAAATTTAAATGTTACGATAGCTTATGGAAATGTGGCGGGGAGAAGGAAGTCGCTAGTATTTTTACGGCATGCTTTTGTGCCATATTTCCAGCAGCAACTTTGGCAGTTTTAGCAAAACAAGCGATAAATCCAGCATTTTATATAGTAAATGTTATGGTTATAATTGTTGGGATGGTATCACTAAGAATATCATACAGAACTATGAGAAGAATCGTTATGAAAACAGAACTTAGACAAAATGCATCTGATTCACAAAGAGTTCTTATTGTCGGTGCGGGAGAAGCTGGCAATATGATAGTAAGGGAGCTATTTAAACGACCAGAGCTTAAGAAAATGCCGGTGGGAGTTGTGGACGATGATAAAAACAAACAGGGCAAATGCGTTTATGATGTACCTGTATTAGGGACAATCGACGATGTCGAACAGATTGTTAAAAATCATTGTATAGACGAAATAATAATATGTATCGCAAATATCAATCCAAAAAGAAAAAGAGAAATAATAAATATCTGTAAAAAAACAGATGCAAAAATAAAAACAATACCGGGAATATATGAAATTATAGACGGAAAAGTAAATATTACAAAAGTTAGAGATGTTCAAATAGAGGATCTTTTGGGGCGTGAACCTATAAAGATGAATCTAGATGATATGAATGGAATTATAAAAGATAAAATAATAATGGTTACAGGAGGAGGAGGTTCAATAGGGTCTGAATTATGCAGACAAATTGTGAAATATGAACCGAAACAACTTGTATTGATAGATATATATGAAAACAATGCATATGATATCCAACAAGAAATAAAAAGACATTTTCCTGAGATAGACTTAAAAGTACTAATAGCGTCTGTGCGTGACGAACACAAGATGGACAAGATATTCGAACAATATAGACCAGAAATAGTATTCCACGCAGCAGCACACAAACACGTTCCGCTTATGGAAGACAGCCCTTGTGAGGCGATAAAAAACAACGTATTTGGAACACAAAATGTTGTCAATTTATCAGACAAATACAATGTCAAAAAATTTGTCTTGATATCAACTGACAAAGCGGTCAATCCGACTAATATAATGGGCGCGACTAAACGTTGTTGCGAGATGATTGTTCAAACAAAGAACAAAACAAGCAAGACAGAATTTGTCGCTGTTAGATTCGGCAACGTATTAGGCAGCAATGGAAGTGTCGTTCCGCTATTTAAAAAACAAATCGAAGAAGGCGGCCCAGTTACTGTAACTCATGAGGAAGTTACAAGATTTTTTATGACAATACCAGAAGCAGTATCTTTGGTATTGCAAGCCAGCGCAATGGCAAAAGGCGGGGAAATATTCGTCCTTGATATGGGCGAACCTGTCAAAATAATCGACTTGGCACGAAACTTAATCAAACTTAGCGGTTTTGAACCAAATGTCGATATAAAAATCGAGGTTACTGGACTTAGACCGGGCGAAAAATTATATGAAGAGGTCCTTATGGATGAAGAAGGGCTACAAAAGACTTCCAACAACCAAATCAGAATTGGACGACCTATCGAAATTGACAAGGCCGAGTTTAAGAAGGAGCTTAATATTTTGAAGAGGGTTGCTGATAATGATCAGGATGAGAAGGTAGACTTGATTATGAAGAGTATTGTGCCGACTTATGTTAGAAGGGAGGAAGTTGTATAAATGGATGATGGGAAGGTTGGAATATATCGATATTTTAAAAGAGTGATTGGATTTGTGATTTCCTTGATAGGGTTTATTGTACTAATACCAGTATTTTTAATATTGATTGTATGTATAAAATTGGATTCAAAAGGACCGATTTTATTCAAACAAAGAAGAATCGGTCTTCATAAAAAAGAGTTTAATATTTTAAAATTTAGAACGATGAAGATAGATACACCAAAAGACACACCGACACATTTATTAGAAAATCCAGACATGTACATAACTAAGGTTGGAAAATTCCTTAGAAAGACAAGTTTGGACGAGTTGCCACAAATTATAAATATCATTAAAGGTGATATGTGTATTGTTGGGCCTCGTCCCGCACTTTGGAATCAATACGATTTGATTGAAGAACGCGACAAATATGGAGCAAACGACATAGTCCCAGGGCTTACAGGATGGGCACAAATCAACGGGAGAGATGAGTTGCCGATTGATGTTAAAGCAAAACTAGATGGAGAATATGTCGAAAGATGCAGTTTTGGTTTTGATGTGAAATGTTTCTTTTTAACATTTGTAAAAGTATTAAAAAGAGATGGAGTTGTTGAAGGAAAGACAAAAGAGCAAATAGTTGCAAAACAGACTAATGAATAGGTGGGGAATTTATGAAAAAGGTGTTGATACTATCAAACCATTTCGCAACGATTTATAAATTTAGACGAGAATTGGTGGAGAAATTAGTAGAAAAGGGATATGAAGTAGTAGTATCGCTGCCAGAAGGCGACAACAAAGAGATAGAAGCACTAGGAGTTAGAATAATAGAAACTTATGTAGACAGAAAAAGTTTGAACCCAATCAAGGACATTAAACTTTTTCTGGACTATTTAAAAATAATCAAAAAAGAAAAACCAGACATAGCAATAGGCTACACAATCAAGCCTAACATTTATGGAGGGATGGCATCGAGAATTAGAAAAACGCCATTTATCGCCAATGTAACTGGGCTTGGGAGTGCTTATTACAAAGGTGGAATGTTGAAAAAAATCGTCAGCACACTTTATAAAGTTGGACTTAAAAAAGCGAAATCTGTGTTTTTCGAAAATGTGCAAAATGCCCAAGTTATGATAGACGACAAAACAATCACAAAAGAACAAGCAGTCGTTATGAATGGCGCTGGGGTAAATCTTGAAAGATTCAGCTTTAGCCCAATGCCAAAAGACGACATCACAAAGTTCTTATTTGTCGGAAGGGTTATGGAAGAAAAAGGCGTCAACGAACTGTTTGATGCAATCAAAAAAATCAAATCAGAAGGAATCAAAACAGAATTTGGATTTCTAGGATGGTTTGAAGAAGATTATAGCCAGATTATAAAAGATTTGGAAGCAAAAGATTATATAAAATACTACGGCTACCAAAAAGACGTCGTAAAATTTATGAGAGAAGCACACTGCATCGTCCTTCCATCATATCACGAAGGAATGGCAAATGTGTTGTTAGAAGGAGCATCAATCGGAAGGGCGCTTATTGCAAGTGATATCCATGGATGCAAAGAGTCGATTATAAATGGTGTCAGCGGATTTACTTGTAGGGTTAAGGATAGTGGTGATCTTTATGACAAGATTAAGAAGTTCGCGCTGATGAGTTATGATGATAAGGCGAAGATGGGGCAGTGTGGCAGAAGGCATATGGAGGATGTTTTTGATAAGAGGAAGGTAGTTGAGATGACTGTTGAGGAGATTGAGAGATGAGTGAGCCGATAAGAGTATTGCAAGTAGTGACATATATGGGGCGTGGCGGACTTGAAACCATGCTTATGAATTACTATCGAAATATTGATAGAGACAAGGTTCAATTTGACTTTCTGACTCATCGTGATGAAAGATGGGATTATGATGATGAAATTGAATCACTTGGCGGCAAAATTTATCATCTTCCAAAATTAAATCCCTTCAGCAAGAGTTATTTAAATACTTTGGATAAGTTTTTTAAGGAGCATAAAGAGTATCAGATTGTGCATTGTCATCAGGATTGTTTGAGTGGGGTTGTGCTTAAGGTGGCTAAGAAGAATGGAGTTAGGTTTACTATAGCTCATAGCCATAATGCCAACCAAGATAAAAACTTGAAGTATCTTATAAAGGTATTTGAAAAAAGAAAAATCCCTAAATATGCAGATAAACTATTTGCATGTGGTGATGAAGCAGGAAGATGGATGTTTAATACTGATAATTTCGAAGTGTTAAATAATGCAATCGATACTGATTTATATACTTATAGTAAGGAAAAAGCAGATAAGATAAAAAAAGAATTTGGTATTGAAAACAAGTTTGTGGTTGGTCATGTAGGACGATTTAATCCACAGAAAAACCATGAATTTTTGATAGATATATTTAATGAAGTACAAAAGATAAAAGAAGATAGCGTGATGATGCTTGTCGGTGATGGTGATTTACGACATGAGATTGAACAGAAGGTACGAGATTTAGGACTTAGTGATAAGGTTATATTTACAGGTGTTAGATCTGATGTTAATGATTTGATGCAGGGTATGGATGTGTTTTTATTTCCTTCACTTTATGAAGGATTACCAGTAACTATGGTAGAGGCACAGGCATCTGGGCTTAAGTGTATAATATCAGACAAAGTACCACTTGAATGTAAAATGACAGAAAATGTAGTAGTAGTCAAATTAGAAGAAAGCCCACAAAAATGGGCAGAAGAAGTGCTTAAATACGAAAAGTATGAAAGAAAAAATACAAAAGAAGAAATAGTAAAAGCTAATTTCGATATAAAAGCCAATGCAAAATATTTGCAAGAGTTTTACTTAAATAAATGTTAATTGGAGGATTGAAGATGGCGACACTTACAGTATTTACTCCAACATATAATAGAGCCTATGTTTTGCAACAATGTTATGACAGTTTATGCAGACAGACTTATAAAGATTTTGTGTGGCTGATTATTGACGATGGTTCTAGCGATAATACAAAAGAAATTGTAGATGAATGGATGGCAAATGACAATGGGTTTGAAATTCGCTATGTATATAAACAAAATGGAGGAATGCACACAGGTCACAACAAGGCATATGAGCTAATAGATACAGAATTAAACGTATGTATAGATTCAGACGACTTTATGCCAGATGATGCTGTAGAATTAATCGTAAATTTTTGGGAAGAAAACAAAGACAGCAACTATTCGGGGATAATAGCGCTTGATGTATATAAAAATGGACAAGTAATAGGTAAAGAATTGCCAAATAAAAAAAGTACAACGCTTAGTGGTTATTACAAAAACGGTGGCCAAGGCGACAAGAAACTTATTTATAGAACAGAAATTATAAATAAATATCCTCCATATCCAGAGTTTGAGGGAGAAAAATTTGTTCCTTTGGACTATAAATACTTGTTAGCAGATCAGGATTATGAGTTGTTGATAATGAATAAACCTGTTTGTGTTGTAGAGTATATGGAAGATGGTTCTAGCAAAAATATGCTTAGACAATATTATAAAAATCCTAGGGGATTTGCTTTTATGAGAAAGGTGTCAATGAAATATGATACTGGATTTTTAAAGAATTTTAAAACTTGCATTCATTATGTTTCGAGCAGTTTTATAAGTAAGAATAAAAAATTTGTTCAAGAAAGTCCACGAAAAGGAATGACAGTTTTGGCTACGCCTTTTGGATTTGCACTTTATTTATTGGTTTTATATAACAATAGGGAAGGAAAGTAGAGTATGACAGTATATTGGTTTATGATGGCTTGGGTTATATTGTTTGGGATATTGGCTCAGGTTAGTGCAAGGAAAGTTTGTGTTGGGGAATATTTAGGTGAAGAGGTTTATGAATCTAGAGTTCATTTATTTGTAGCAGTTGTTACTTTTGCTGTGATTGTGTTTTTTGCAGGAGCTAGGAGTTATGTAGCTGATACAACTGCTTATATAAAAATGTTTAATGATTATCCATTATTTCAAAATGCACATGATGTTATATTTGATAGTAGTGCTAGGGAACCTGGATTTAGATTATTTTCTATATTAATTAAGACATACATATCGGATAATTATACTGTTTGGCTTTCTATTATTGCAGTAATAAGTGGAATATGTGTGATGGTACCTCTTTATAAATATTCATGTAATTTTGGAGTTAGTGCATTTTTATTTATGGCATCTTGTCAATTTACTTGGATGTTTAATGGAATGAGACAGTTTCTTGTTGCAGCTATTATATTTAGTTGTACTGGACTTATTTTAAAAAATAAAACATTATTATATATTATTATAGTTTGTATATTGTCTACAATACATAAATCTGCATTTATATTAATACCAATGTATTTTGTTGCTCAAGGCGAACCATGGAATAAAAGAACGTTATTATTTATTGGATGTATCGTTTTAGCAATGTTATTTACAAGTAAATTTACTAATTTATTAACAGATGTTGTTGAACAGACTGATTATGCAACTTCTGTAGAGGAATTTAGAAATACCGATGACGGAACAAGTATTATTAGAATATTAGTTGAATCTATACCTATAATTTTGGCATTTATATATAGGAACAGGATAAAAGGTAAGCTAACTCCAATTGTTAAATTAAGTATAAATATGTCTTTGATTGCAAGTGGTCTTTATGTAATATCAAAGATTGCAAGTAGTGGTATACTTCTTGGTAGACTGCCAATATATTTTTCAATGTATAATTTAATTCTTTTACCATGGCTTTTGAGAAATATTTTTGATAAAAAAGAGAAAGATTTAGTTTATTATATTATGATAATTTGCTATTTTTTCTTTTTTTATTATCAAATGGAGATAGCATGGGGTGGTTTAGAATATGCAAGTAAGATATTAAATGTTAAGTATTAAATGGTATTATAGAAGGGAAAAAAAGTGGACATTTATTTAGAAATATTAATAAATTATTTTAGATTTTTGCTAAAAAAAATTAAAAATAAGGGAAAATTTAATATAAATAATATACAAAGAATAAGTTTAAAGACAAAATTTTTTATATCTTCTAAAGCAAATATAGAATTAGGATACAACATATGTATAAGCAGATTAGGTGATGTATTTGTAGGAGATAAAGGAAATTTATATATAGGAGACAGAGTTTATTTCAACAAAGGTGTATTTATAAGTTGCCAAAACAAAATACATATAGAACAAAATTGCCAATTTGGGCCTGATGTGAAGATTATTGATAACAATCACAAATTCTCTAGAGAAGAAGGAGTTTCAACAAAAGAACATACTTATGGAGAAATTTATATCGGTGAAAGTTCGTGGATTGGAGCCAATGTAGTTTTACTTAAGAATGCAAAGATAGGAAAGAGATGTGTAATAGGTGCTGGTTGTGTGATTAATCAAGAAATACCAGATAACTCTATTGTAACTTTAGATAAAAATAACATCATTATAGAGGAAATAAGGGAGAAAAAATAATGAAGAAAAATATATTGATATTGATGCCATCAATGTTTATTGGAGGGGCTGAGAGAAGTTTGATAGGATTATTAGATTCTATTGATTATACAAAATATAATATTGATTTATTTTTAAATCGTCATGAGGGAGAATTTTTGAACTTAATTACTGAAAAAGTAAACTTATTACCTCAAATTGATGCTTATACAAATTTTGATAGACCTATAAAAGATGTTTTATTTAGTAAAAACTTTAAATATGGAATAGCAAGATTGAAGGCTAAGAGTGATATGAGAAAAAATGTTAAATTAGGTAATAAACATAATGTTTGGAGTTCATTACAATTTATATCAAATAGATTGACTCCATTATTACCTAATATTGATAAAGAATATGACTTAGCTATAAACTTTTTAGGGATTGCTGATGTTCTTGGACAAAAGGTAAAAGCTAAAAAGAAATTAGCTTGGATTCATACTGATTATACTAAATTAGTCCCAAATAAAGAATTAGACATGGATACATACTCAAAAGTTGATTATGTTGTAACAGTTTCTAACGATTGTGAAAATCAATTTTTAAGTGTATATCCTATGTTGAAAGATAAAAGCTTAGTTGTAGAAAATATTCTATCCGAAAAATTTATTAAAGAACAGGCTAATGAAAAAATCACAGATGATAAATTTGATATTAATAATGATCAAATTAAATTAGTTTCAATAGGAAGATTTACTGATGCTAAAAATTTTGATAATGTTCCACAGATATGTAAACATATCTTAGAAAAAGGTATAGACGTAAAATGGTATATTATCGGTTTTGGTGGAGATGAAACATTAATAAAACAAAAAATAAAAGAGTTTGATATGGAACAGTATGTAATAATGTTAGGCAAAAAAGAAAATCCATATCCATATATAAAAGCATGTGATATATATGCCCAACCATCAAGATATGAGGGAAAGGCAGTTGCGGTTAGGGAGGCTCAGGTTTTAAATAAACCTGTTGTTATAACTAATTTTACAACTTCTAAAAGTCAATTGACAGATGGATTTGATGGAGTTATAGTGCCTATGGATAATGAAGGTTGTGCAGATGGAATATGTAATTTGATTAAAGATAAAGAATTACAACAAAGACTTATTGAAAATACAAAAATAACAGATTATACAAATAAGCAAGAATTAGAAAAAATTTATGCATTATTGGAGGGGTAAGATGGCAGAGCAAAGGATACCAAAGATAATACATTTTTGTTGGTTTGGTGGAAAGGAAAAGCCATCTAAGGTTCAAAAATGTATAGAGAGTTGGCATAAATATTTAAGTGATTATGAATTCATGGAGTGGAATGAAAGTAATTTTGATGTGAATTCTAATGAATATGTTAAACAAGCTTATCAAGAAAAAAAGTTTGCGTATGTAAGTGATTATGCCAGAATTAAGGCTTTGTATCAATATGGTGGGATATATATGGATACAGATGTTATGGTTTATAAATCTTTTGATGATTTGTTGGATAATCAGTGTATATTAGGATTTGAGGAAAAAAATTACATTGCTACAAGTTTTATGGCATGTGTGCCAAAACATGAGCTTATAAAAGAATTTATTGATAAATATGAGAATGTTAGCTTTTATAATTCTGATAATAGCTTAGACTTGACTACAAATGTTCAAAGGTTGACGCATATTTTGGAGGGTAGAGGTCTTGTTAGAGATAATAACTTTCAAAAGGTAGAAGATATAAGTATTTATCCACAAGAGTATTTTTCTCCATATGATTATGGAAATTGTATTAAAAAGAATACGGAGAATACTTATTGTGAACATTTATTTTTGGTTAGTTGGTTACCTTGGACAACTAAGGTAAAGAAAGCTGTTAAGAAAATAGTTATACCTATAATAGGTGTAAATAATATGAATAAAATTAGAAAAATAAAAAATTAGTGCTATGAAGGGGAGAGAAATGAATTCACTAATAAGTGTAATAGTACCTATTTATAATGCAGAAAAATACTTAGATAGATGTATTCAAAGTATAATAAATCAAAAATATAAAGAATTAGAAATAATTCTTGTAGATGATGGATCTAAAGATAGCAGTTTAGAAATATGTAAATCATATGCAGATAAAGATAATAGAATAAATGTAATTCACAAAGAAAATGCTGGTGTTTCAGCAGCAAGAAATACAGGGATTGAAGCTGCTAGTGGAGATTTTATTGCTTTTGTGGATAGTGATGATTATATTGATGAAAATATGTATTTTAATATGATGCAAAAGGCTAGTGAATATAATTGTGATTTAGTTATGTGTGATTGCTATAAAGTAAGAGGAAATAATAAATGTATTTTTACTCACGATATCATAAGTGGGTTTTATGATAAGGAACAATTATATAAAGAATACTTTGATAAACTACTTATGCTAGGTTCAATAAATTATCCTGCTACAATTTCTAATTGGGTACTATTGATAAAAAGAGATATTATAAAACAAAATAATTTAAGGTATCCAGAAGGAATTAAATATTCTGAGGATTTACTTTTTGGTTCTCAAGTTATGTATTATGTGAACAGATTTTATTATTTAAAAGAAGAGTGTTATTACTATTATATAGACAATCCGAGTTCTGCTACTAATACATATTATGATAAGAAATGGGATAATTTCTTGGAATTATACAATAAAATAGATTATTTTTTTAGTAAAAAGGAAGATTTTGATTTTACAAATCAGATAAATTATTGTTTATTATTTTTCATATACAATTCTATTGGAGATATATATGGGTCAAATAACACATTAGTTGAAAAAAGAAGAAAAATATTAAAAATATTAAATGATAAACAAGTTTGTGAGATGTTTAAGGCTATAGATATAGATAAATTAAACATAAGTAAGAAGCAGAAAATAGTTACTAAATGTTATAAATATAGAATGTTTATAACAGCTTTGATTATTTATATGAGCAAGAAATAAATAATAAGGGGGTGATTTATATAAAGAAGAGATTGTTGTTTGTAAATGGACACTTAAATGTTGGAGGCGTTGAAAAATCTTTAGTTGATTTAGTAAAAGCTATCGATTATGACAAATACGAAGTAGATTTAGTTTTGTTTGAAGAATTAGGTGATTATATTGATGAAATACCGAAGTCAGTAAATATAAAATTTTATGATTTAACAAATACATATGGAGCATTTTTTAAATGTATATTAAGCAATCTAAAACCAAATAAATTTAAGTATTTATTTATAAGAATAATATTTAACTTAAAAAGAATATTTGGAGTTGGTGCAATTTCTTTATTAAAATCACTTTTTAAAGATTTAGGCACGTATGATTATGCAATTGCTTATCGAATAGGAATTTGCAGTGAGTTTGTGGCTTATATTGTTGATGCTAAGAAGAAGATAAGTTGGTGGCATCATGGAAGTTATGATTATAATCAAAAACAAACTAAGACTATTGATCAAGTTTATGACAAGTTTGATTATGTTGTCTCTGTATCACAAGGTTGTAAAGATATGATTTTGGAAAATGTTAATATATCACCCCAAAAGATAGTTGTTATTCCAAATATTATAGATTTTGAGGATATACAAAAGAAATCTTTAGAAAAAATAGAAGACAATTTGTTTGATAAAGATTTTATAAATATCGTAAGTATAGGAAGATTATCACCAGAAAAGGGAATGATTAATTGTGTTTTATCATGTAAACAGTTAATTGATTTAGGATATAAGATAAAATGGTTTTTGATTGGCGATGGTGTTGAATATGAAAAGATTAAAACGGAAATAGAAAATAATAAGTTAGAAGGGTATGTATTTTTATTAGGCAGAAAGAAAAATCCATATTCTTATTTAAGACATGCTGATATCTATGTACATCCTTCTTATGTTGAGTCTATGTCGATCACGGTATTGGAGGCTATGTGTTTGGATAAGCCTTTGGTAGTTGCTAAATCAATAGGGCCTTCGGAGTTTATTAGGGATGGAGAGAACGGGTTACTGGTAGATGCGAGTGTCGATGGAATTGTAAATGGAGTTAAGAAATTAATTGATAATAAGGAATTATATAATAAATTAAATCATGGTGATTTAAATGTATTGGAGAATTATTCACGAAGCAATATTATTTTAAAAATAGATGAATTAATAAATAGAAATTAATATAGATGAGGTATTGAGTTATGAAAAATTGTTTTTTATATTCTCATGGTGGGAGTGGAAACCATGGGTGCGAAGCTATTGTAAGGGGAACACAGAAAATAATTGGTAAAGAAGATATAATGGTGTATTCACTTAACAAAGAAGAAGATAAATTATATGGATTAGATAAAGTTGTTAGGTTAGGAGATTTAAGAATAAATTATAGTAAATTTAATATAAAGAGAATAATTGCATCTTTAAAAATAAAGTTGTTTAAAGATGGAAGTTATGCTGAAAAGATACCATTTGATCATTTATTTAATCAATATGGAAAAAATGATGTGGCTATTTCAATCGGCGGAGATAACTATTGTTATTCTGGATATGATATGTATGAGGTATTAAATAATGAATTTAATAAAAATGGTACAAAAACTGTTTTATGGGGATGTTCTGTTGAACCTAAATTGATAGATGAAAAAATGGCTGAGGATTTAGGACGATATTCACTTATAACAACAAGAGAAAGTATATCATATGAGGCTGTTAAAAAAGTAAATAAAAATACTAAGTTAATACCTGATCCAGCTTTTCAGTTAGAAAAGATTGATTTACATTTACCTGAAGGGTTTGAATTAAATAATACAATAGGTATTAATATGAGTCCAATGATAATGAGTTATGAAACATCAGATGGTTCTGCTATGAATAATTATGAAAATCTTATACAACATATAATAGAAACTACAGATATGCAAATCGCATTAATTCCACATGTTGTTTGGGCAAGTAATGATGATAGAAAACCATTAAAAGTATTATATGATAAGTTTAAAGATACGAATAGAGTTATTATGTTAGATGACTACAATTGTATGGAGTTAAAAGGATATATATCAAGATGTAGAATGTTTATAGGTGCAAGAACTCATTCAACTATAGCAGCTTATTCTACATGTGTTCCAACATTAGTTATAGGCTACTCTGTTAAGGCAAAAGGTATAGCTAAAGATATTTTTGGAACTTATAAAAATTATGTATTGCCAGTTCAGTCATTATCAAATAAGGATGATTTGATAAATGCATTTGAATGGATGAAAACTAATGAAGATGAGATAAGAAAACATCTAAATGAATTTATACCTGGATATAAAGAAAAAGCATTACAAGGAAAAATAGAAATAGATAAATTATTGGAGGAATAAATGAAAGTTAATCAATTAAAAGCAGGTGTTATATTATCATATATACAGTTAGTGATTGGAAATGTAATATCAATAATATATACTCCAATAATGCTTAGAATATTGGGTCAAAATGAGTATGGATTATATAATTTGGCTTCTTCAACAATTTCCTATTTAGGACTTTTAAGTTTTGGATTTGGAAGTGCTTATATTAGATATTATTCTAAATATAAGGTAGAAAAAGATGACAATAAGATAAAAAAATTAAATGGAACATTTATGACTGTATATTCAGCAATAGCGATAATAGCTTTATTAGCAGGAGTAGTACTTATTGCAAATATTGAACTCATGTTTGATAAGAGTCTTACAACAGCAGAAATTAGTAAACTTAGAATACTTATGTCATTTATGGTTTTTAATATAGCTATATCATTTCCTGTAAGTGTTTTTAATTCTAATATAACAGCTAATGAAAGATTTTTTTTCCAAAATATTGTAGGGGCTATAAATACAGTAATAAATCCATTTGTAATGTTACCAGTTCTTTTAATGGGATATCAATCTATTGGTATGGTAGTTGCAACTACTGTATTAGCATTAATAAATGCTGGATTAAGTATATGGTATTGTTTTAAAAAGATAGGAATAAAATTTACATTTGGAAAATTTGATTTTGTTCTAATGAAAGAGATAACAATTTTCTCTTCATATATATTTTTGAATATGATAGTAGATCAAATAAATTGGAATGTAGATAGATTTCTTTTAGGAATGTTTAAAGGAACAGGTGCAGTAGCAGTATATGGAATTGGTTCACAATTTAATACATATTATTTAAGTTTTTCTACATCAGTATCTAATGTATTTATACCAAAGATAAATAGAATGGTAACAGAAAGTGATGATAATAAGGTTTTAACAGAATTATTTACAAAGGTAGGTAGAATACAATTTATAATTCTTTCATTAATATTAAGTGGATTTGTATTTTTTGGACAATATTTTGTAAAAATATTTGCGGGAGAAGGCTATGAACTTGCTTATCCGGTAGCACTTTTATTAATGTTTCCCGTTACAATTCCTTTGATTCAAAATTTAGGAATAGAAATTCAAAAAGCCAAAAACATGCATAAATTTAGATCTGTATTGTATTTTTTTATAGCAATAGGAAACTTATTTATCAGTATTCCATTATGTAAAACATATGGAATAATAGGTTGTGCAGTTGGGACAAGCTCAACTATGATATTAGGAAATTTTATACTTATGAACTGGTATTATCATAAAAAAGTAGGCCTAGATATACTATATTTCTGGAAAAGTATAGCCAAATTTATACCAGGATTATTAATTCCTATATTTTCAGGTATTATAATGTCATTCATAGGAATAAACAGTATAAGCAGATTTTTAGGAATGGGAGTTATATATATAATAGTATTCTCAATGTCTATATATAAATTTTCAATGAATGATTATGAAAGAGAATTATTTAGAGGACCTTTATTAAAAATAAAGGCAAAATTATTATCAAGACAAGGGGGACAAGTATATGATAAAAATAACTAGAAAAGAAGAGTGTACAGGTTGTCATGCTTGTTATAATGTTTGCCCTAAAAAATGTATTGATATGAATTTTGATGAGGAAGGATTTTTATATCCTTCTGTAGATTCAGACAAATGTGTGGAATGTGGTTTATGTGAAAAAGTATGTCCAATTATACATACAGTAGAAATTGAAAATGATCCAATAGCTATTGGGTGCTATAACAAAGATGAAAAAATAAGAATGGAGAGTTCATCAGGCGGAATTTTTACATTGATAAGTGAATTGATTATTCAATCTGGTGGAGTTATATTTGGTGCAGAATTTGATGGGAATTTTAATGTTAGACATAGTTATGTAGACAATATGCAAGATTTAGAAAAATTTAGAGGTTCAAAATATGTTCAAAGTACAATAGGAAATTCTTACTATGATGCAAAAAAGTTTTTGGAACAAGGCAGACAAGTGTTGTTTAGTGGAACACCTTGTCAAATTGCTGGTTTAAAAAGATATTTACAAAAAGACTATGATAAACTAATTTGTCAGGATATGGTATGTCATGGGGTTCCTTCTACATATGTTTGGGAGCATTATAAAAATTTTATTGCTAATGGAAGAAGAATATCAGGTGTTAAATTTAGAGATAAGTCTACAGGATGGAAAACATATTCCCTGCAGATTGATTTTGATGATGGATCTTCATATAAGGATATAGGTAATGAAAATTCTTATATAAAAGGATTTGTAAAAGATTTTTATTTAAGACCCTCTTGCTATGAATGTAAATATAAGACTTTACATAGAGAAAGCGATATTACTTTGGCTGATTTTTGGGGAATTGAAGCTAATGAACCTGAGTTGGATGATAGTAGAGGAACATCATTAATTTTTGTGAATAGTGCCAAAGGAAGAAGTTATTTTGAGAGAATTAAGGAAAATATTATTTTTAAAGTTGTAGATATTGATAAATCAGTTACTTTTAATCCTTCAGCTTTTAGAGTATCTACATATAATAATAAGAAAAGAATAAATTTTTATAAACAATATGAGTATATAAATTTTGATTTATTAATAGACAAGTTGTTAAAAAGTAATATTCTAAAAAGGGTATATACTCGTGTTAAAAATTTAAAGTTTAAAATTAAGAGCATTGTATTTAAAGTATAAAACAAGCTAGATAGATATTTAATAAGGTAAATATTTGTAAGACTATTATTTTATAAAATTAAAAGGAGGAAAGGTATGACATATAGGATAAAATATATTGATTCAATTAAAGGTATAGCTATATTACTTATGCTATTAGGGCATTGTATGTCACAAAAAAATATGTTAAGTATGTGGATTTCATCTTTTAATATGCCATTATTTTTTATTATTTCAGGTTTTTTATTTTCTTATAGAAATAAAAATAACCAAGAGTTTCAATCTATGATAAAAAATAAAATCTTAAAGTTAATGGTTCCTTACTTTATATTTTCACTGATTTTAGCTATATTTTTTTGTGTGTTAGATTTTTTAAATAGCGGAGAATTTATGAGTAATTTGTATAAATATGTAATAAGAATAATTGAATTAAAAGGTATAGAATCGCTTTGGTTTATACCTTGTTTATTTATTACAGAAATAGTATTTTATTTAATTAATAATAAATTTGATAAAAAAACTACTTACATAATGGTATTGAGTATATATTTTATATGCGCAATAGTGGGATATAATAAAAATGACCTATGGTTTTCAGTGTTGTTTAAAAGTGGTGTAGCACTTTTATTTTTTGCATTTGGATATATAATGCAAAAGTATATAGGATTATATAAATTTTCAACTACTTTTATATTGTTAATAAATATTATATACATCATATTATTTAGATTAAATGGTTTTGTAGGACTAGGGGCATTTGAGTTAAACAATATATTTTTATTTGTTATTTTGGGAATAACAGGATCTGTAGGTATAATATTTTTGATGATAAAGCTAGAAAATATAGATTTTAAATTGTTAAATTTTTTAGGTAGTAATACTATTATAATTCTTTGCACTAATAATATTATTATTGAAATTATAAGGTTATTAGATTATAAAATTTGTGGAAATGAATTAATTAGTATGGGGTTACTTGGGAGTTTTGTTCTTCTTATTATAGTGACACTGTTAGAAATGTTAATAATATATATTTCAAATAAATATTTATATTATCTATTTGGAAAAAAGAAGACTGCTTAAATTTATTAATTTGATAGAAGGAGAAAAAATGAAAAAGGGATTTGTAACTATTGCAACTGGAGATAAAAGATATTTTAAGTTAGCATGTAACTTATTACATTCATATAAATACTTTTCAAAAGATCCATATCCATTTGCAATATTAACGGATAAATATAACAAATATACAGAAGAATTTGATGATGTAATACTATTAGAACAAACTACATCATCATATATGGATAAACTAAAATTATTATTATATTCACCATATGATGAAACTATATTTATTGATGCAGATTGCTTATCATATAAGGATTTAAATTGTTATTAGGAATATTTTGAAGGAGCGGATGATTTATCATGTTTTGGAAATGCGCTTCCTTTGAATTCAAAAGAAGGTTGGTTTAATATTGAAGATATCGGTGAATATGCAAAAAAAATATCATTCATACCTCAAATGCATGGGGGAATTTGTTTTATAAGAAAAGGTAAGAATTGTGAAAATATTTATAATTTAGCTTTAAAAATAGTCGAAGATTATAATTGTTTTAAATTTAAATATTTTGAAAAACCAGCAGATGAACCTATATTGGCGCTAAGTTCAGCTGTATATAATTGCAAGCCTACTATTATGAAACCAGAATACTATATATTTTATCCATGTACAAAAACTTTAAAAGTAGATATTTTTAATGGAAAACTATCTTATACTACTGAAAATATGAAAGTGGATGATATAGGAGTGTTAGTTTACTGGCAAAACTTAAATACAAAAAAAGCATTATATAAATTTGAGGTTGATGTGTTAAACAAGTATTTAATTAAAAATAAAAAATTATCATTTTGGGATAAATTATTTATACGTAAAAAAATTAAATTATATTTATATATCATTTTGGTGAGTATTTCAGATTTAAAAAAGAGAGTTAAAAATAAATTATAAACTTATGATTTATTCTATATATTGTAGAATATAAAATTGTATTATTAGATTATGTAATGATATATTATTGTAATTGTTGAAATTTTTGATTAATGTATGTAATAAGTTTATCTTTTAAGTTTAATTAGAAAGAAAGACTTATAAAGATTTAGAAATAATTAATGGAGGGAATATGTTAAGTTATATTATTCGCTTGGATGATGCGTGTCCAAATATGAATCATAGAAGATGGAGAGAGATAGAGAAGTTACTAGATAAATATTATATTAAACCAATTGTTGGCGTAATTCCTGAATCTAAAGATGAATTATTCTCATGGAATACTGACGATAATTTTTGGAATGTAACAGTTAAGAGATATATAGATAAAGACTGGATTATAGCTCAACATGGATGTTACCACTTGTATCATAAGACTGCTGAAGGAAAAATGTCTGAATTTGTAGGTTTATCGTATGAGGAACAACTTAAGTTAATAAAAAAAGGATATGAAATTTTAAAAGGTCATGGTGTGAAACCTAAATGTTTTTTTGCACCAGCTCATACATTTGATGATATAACTATAGATGTTTGCAGAGATACAAATTATTTTGATTTTATATCAGATGGAAATTCATTATATCCATATAAATATAGAAAGATGTTATTTTATCCAAATCTATTTGATACACCATATAAAATATTACCTTTTGGGGTATATACGTTTGTTTTCCATCCTAATTTTATTACGGACAAACAATTAAACGATTTAGAGACATTTATTAAGAAAAATAGAAAGTATTTTATTGATTTTGAAAATATTGACTCTAATATAAATAAAAATAGACAAAAAACTTTTATAGATAAAAGTATAGAAAATACTATAAATATTATGAGAAGGTTTAAATATAAATTATTAAAGTAGATTTTAATTTTACTAAAAAATAAATTAAAATATTTTTTAATTGAAGTTATTGTATATAAAAAAGAACAATTAAATTATCTTGAGGTGGTAATGGGATTTTTAAATATATTGATTGTTTTAGGGTATATATATTTTATGAATAGTTTGATATCGAAAAATTTTTGGATATAACATATATATTTAATAGCTTATATAAAAATTAATTGAGTTAAGAAGTAATATTACGTCTAAATTTCATAACGGAGGGGCAAGTAATGGAAAGAAATTTTTTAAAAAAAGTTGATTTTGAAAGGATATTAATATTATAAATATTATAGCATTGAAATTTATTTTAATTGCTGACGATTATATTTTTGCAAATTTAAATTTTAATAATATGTGGGGATTTATATTTAATAGTAATGGTACAAACAATTGGGATATAAAAAATGGAAGATATTTAGGAAATACAATAGGTGTATTACTATCCATGACATATAAAATTAAATATTTACAAGTTGTAAGAGGGATATTTATGGGAAGTGGAGTTTTTCTTCTTATATTGTTATGTAGTAAATTATCAAATCTCAATAAGAATATAAGCTTTATAATATCATCATTATTGTTATTATCTGCACCTGCTAGTATATATGCACAAGTGTATTCGTGGACTTCGGCATATGCAAATTATTTACTTCCAACCATAATTTTGCTTAGCATATTATTGATTTTAGATAATTTTATGAATAAAAACTATGAAATACAAATAAAAGATATATATCAAATCTATTGGAAGCAATTATAATGTTTTCATGTAAAGGTTATATTCAGATAAATAAAACGGATACATATAGAAGTATAAATATAAGTAGTTTTTCAGAAGTAGTACATACAATACTTGTTAATGGATTGAATATGTCTAAAATTATAGTAGTAGATAATATAGTTGTGGTATGTATAATATTAATCCTATGTTTTTTTATAATAAAGAAGAATAATTACAAGAATAAATTTTTAGGATTTTATATTCTGATATTAATCTTTTATATGTTTTTTATAAAATATATATTTGATATAAAAGGGATAGATATATCACAACTCCCTAAAGCTGTTGATTCTATACTTGCGATGAATGAGTACAATATATTTTATAAGGGAATATTTTCATGGATTGGTTTTAAACAAAAAACTCTTCAATATGAAAATCAATCGAGAGTTGCAGGAGAAACTAAATGGTCTTTCAAATCATTATTATCTTATGGAATAGATGGAATTATATCATTTAATGACAAACCTTTGAGAATATGCTTTGTGATAGGTTGCTCTTTAATAATGATGAGTTTAATATACATAGTATTTTTACTTGTGCAAATCTTGATACATGGAATAGATGTTCCAGGATATTTTACGACAATTGCATCTATAATGATAATTGGCGGCGTTCAATTAGTATTTATAGGTGTGCTGGGGGAATATATAGGAAAGATTTATTATGAAGTTAAGAAAAGACCACATTTTATAGTTGATGAATCGAATATAAATAATGCAGCGAGCGACATTTGTGATGATTATTATGAAGAAGTGGCTTTGAGCAAAGATACAAATGAGTAAATAGGGGAGTTAAGATGAGTTTAAAAGAAAAAGTAGGAGATATACTAAAGGGCAATAATAAGGAGATATTTAATTATTTGGTGTTTGGAGTTTTGACAACTTTGGTTAATTATGTGTCTTATTTTGGTGCGACAAGATGGCTGAAAATTAATTATATTGTGGCGAATATTATTGCATGGTTTATATCTGTAGTGTTTGCATATATTACGAATAAGTTTTTGGTTTTTGAGGACAAGTCTCTTGAGATAAAGAAGCTGGTTAAGGAAGTTTTCATGTTTTTTGCTGCTAGGGTTATGTCTGGTGGAGTGGAGACTTTGATGCTGTTTATTTTTGTGACGTTGGCTGGATTTGATGATGGTGTTATAAAGATTGTTGCTAGTGTTTTTGTTGTTATTTTTAATTATGTGGTGAGTAAGTTTTTTATTTTTAATGGGGAGAAAGATTACATATAGGACTATATAATTAAGTAAATCCTTTTTGTTAATATTATTTTAATTTAACAAAAAGGATTTTAATATTTAAAATAGGAATTATATATATTAAAGATTAATTTTTTTTATTATATTTGAATAAAAAAGTTTAATCAAATAAGATGAAATTAAACACAATATAACTAGCCAAATAAAAATAAGCACAGGATATTTTGGCATAAACACCAAAGATTTAAAATAAACCATATAAAAGAACATATGTGTAAGCCACATATTAGTAGAATGACCACTTAAATAATACAATAACCTATCTAAAGAATCTGGTTTATCAATAAGATTAAATAAAACTATAAAAGCAATACCAGTAAATACTGCAACAAAAAGAGTTTGTACAAATCCATGGCAAACTATCATAAACAATATTCCCACTATACATAAAATATTTTTAAACTTTATATTATTAACCTTATTATAAATAAAAGAATAAATTTTCTTATCAGCAAATATAGCACCTACTACAAATGGAAATAAAGAAGTACCCAATAAAGCAACTTGTGTAATAGCCCAATTTAAAACAGGATTTGTAAATGTTATTACTACTTTGATTCTTTGAACATAACATATACAATAGATGACAAATACTATTAAAGTTATTAGTACATTATTATATCTTTGAACGGCTTTATTTATAAATTTAGACAAGGCAACCAATATAATATAGGTTGTTAAAAACTACCAAGCCCCATTATCGCTAACTGATACGGCAGTAACATTTAAAAGAAATGTTTTTATATTACCAGGATAAGTGGCAAAGTTTCCAGTTAAATACCCTAATAAAACTACAAATAATAAGATTATAATCCAGAAGTTAATATATAACTTTAGAATTCTTTTTGCATTCTTTTTGTTATATTCATCTGGGTTATTTTTGTATGTACACATAAGTCCATAGCCACTGCAAAAGCAGTAAATTGCTACACAACAATCCCCGAACAAGGCTAGGTAATAAACTAGTGGAACACCTTTAATCATGATTAGAGGTGTGAATAAGCCTTGATAATCTTTTGTGCAGAATAAGTGTAGAAGTAGCATGAATAGTATGGCTACTCCTTTTGTTATTGAAACTTGTTTTTTTGTTAATTCCATAAAATTTCCCTCCGTATTTGTATGAATGTATCATAAATTAGAATACAACTTTAAAATCTTAGATTGGAAAAGGGCATAGACTAAACTTAATAGGTCCATGCCCTATAAATACTTAACTTAGAAATTATTTACAATAAAAAGCTAGTTTTCAATTATTTCTTCTAATTCACCATAATAATATTCTGCCTGTTCTATTCTAGTATTAAAATATTCTTCTATAATAGTTTCAACTTCTTTTAAATCTATATTAAGTTCGTCTTCCATTGTAGGCATATTATAACCTTGATCAAAATTCATTTCATAATCGCCATAACTTATTTCAATTTTTCCCGAAGCTAAACATTCATCATTTAAAAATAATTTAATATCTATATCGTCAGTTGTTCCATGTTCTAGATTTATATCACCACCTATATATGTTATCTTGATATAATTACCATTTAAATCTTTAAATTCAAATAATATATTTTCATAATCAGATATATAATTATCCAGTGAGTAATCAATAGAGATATAGCTATTATTATCTGTAAGCAAATCTGTTAAATTATTTAATATCACAGAAATTAAACTTGGATTCTCTTCTAGAGTTTGGAGTACATCAAAATGGAATTTATCTATATGTAATCCGTGAAATTCTAGAATTTTATAAATTAAGTTTATATTCGTAATAATTTTATCGATTGAACAATTTTGGAACAGATTTTCATTTAATTCATCTAACAAGTTATCTAAAATATAAGATAGATCTTCTACAGAATTTTTGTAACTGATCAAATAATCTTCAAGTTTATTCCAAAATGAATACCATTTTTCAGATTCATAAATATCTGAAAGTATATGCATTGCATCTTTTAGTGGAGATATACCTGCTTCTTCACATTCAAACTCATAATATAACTGTTTTTCTTTTTTTTGTATATTGGTTTTTTCTATGGATTTTAAGTCTTCATTGATTTTATTTTTGAAACTATCCATAATACCATTTAATTCTTCTATTTTGGAGCAAATATCTTTTTCTAATTCCTTACATATAGGTTTATTATGGGCAACCATATTTCGCATTTTGGAAAATTCGTGCCATGTATCTACGAAATTATCTGGTAGATATAAACTAATATCTTCTTCCCAAATAAATTTTAGATTTATATATTCTTGCTTTATAACCATATTCGATTTTTCACAGAGCTGACTTTTTAATTTATTTATAGCTTCTATATCTGATTTATCTAATGTATTTATATAACTATTTTGTAGCATTTTTATTAAATCATCAGTTTGTAAATTGAATAGTTCATTTTTGATGTCTCTAAATGTAGTATAATTTTTATTGTACTATGTAGAATATTCAGTTACTTTACTTTGATATTTTTTTGTTATATTGTTTTTGAACCATCCAATACCATATTTTCGTAACATATAATTATTAATTAAACTCCTGAATAAATTCTCAATTTTATGGATTTTATAATATAAAGATGTACAAAGTAATTCATTTTGACTATCTTCCATTATATATATTTCTTTAAAATAATCCTTTAAAATATTTTTTATGTCTATTTTTAATTCATAAAGTATAGGATTATTTTTACCTGATGTTATGGTAACTTCTAAAGTATATATTTCTTTTTCCTTTATTTTAAAAGTTTGCTTATATATACTAATATCAAAATCTTCTTTTTGATATATAACTTTTAAATTTAATTTTATTAGGTCATCATCTAAATCGATATAGATATTACTATTTTCTTCTGTTTCATATATATTTAATATATCATCTAAATTAGTTAAGATCATTTAAATGATATTTTCGTCATCGGAAGTCTTTTTTATCTTATCTAATTTTATACTATCGCATAAAAATTTGACTATATTCACTAATATCACCTTTAGCATTTTAATTTTAATAAATTAACTATATTTAGCTTATAATATTTTTTATATGCTTTCACCTATCTTATTTAATGAAAAATCATTACATTTTCTGCACACAATATGCAATTTATAAGGTAATTTTATTTTACGTGTATGTAATTTGTATGAAAGAATTATCATATCTAATAGTTCTTGCTGTGTAGGTTCTACATCTCCTATGCGAGTAATTCCTGCACCTAAAATAGGTATACATATATCTTGTTGGGCGTAATATTTATCAATTTCTTTCCAAAATACTGATAGACAGTCAAGATATTCATTTCGAGAGGAAAATTCTCCTTTTCCATCTTTATCTAACTTTGCAAAAGCCATCAATAAAAATTCACCGTTTGGAATTAATTTACCAGATTCATATCTTTTTTTATTTTTGAATTTAGAATTTGTTGGAGAAGGTTTTAACTGTGCACAATTAATCAAATCTTGTATATTGAGAGTTGGATTTTGACTAAGATATTGACCACATATAGAACCTGCTTTTATATCTGAAGGAGATTCTCCTATAGTTGTTGTAAAGCATTCATCAAATGTAATTACTTTTTTACAATTTTTCATTTTGAATAAATCTCCATATTTAATTTCAATAGTATAATTTCTACCTTTTATGGAAGTTTTTTTTCGTATTTTTAAATACAGAGCATAAAATATGAATACAATGATGAAAGTTAAAATACGATTTAGTGTAATGTTTACGTCTTTACATAGGTTTGGAAATATCTTATAGTAGCCAAAAAGTGATTCGGGAATAAATGATAAAATAATACCCATTGTACTAGATGCTCTTAATGCACTATTTTTTAAAAAATTATTCATATCCAAGTACCTGTTTTATATAGTTATAGTCTCCAACTTTTTCACCATTGCTATTTTTTATCCAAAAAGGTTGTGCACATGATTCGTAATCTTTCATATACGAAGGAAGCCATGTTGACTCTTTTCTTAGTGAGTTATAAACTATAATTATATTTTTTTGACGTTTTTTTGCTTGTTCAAACTCATGTTGTAAATAAGAATATTCATTTATATTTCCTACATTCTCTTTAGCAGAGGTAGTAGAAGCAACTTTGCAATTTTTAGTACCGTTGGCATTTTGTTTATATGGAGTACAACTACAGTCTGATTGGGGATATTTAAATCGTGAACAATTACTGCCAGCTTTACGGTCTGCTGTTTTATCGCCAACTACAAAAATTACACTAGAAGATGCATTTATTTGTTGATTGAATTCTCTTTTTAAGTCACAAGGACGGCAGTCTGGATTATTTTCTGAGACACTACCTGAAACAACTTCAGCCATGTCTAAAAATTCTACTTTATATCTATTATCATACCCCCAAGTTTTAAGAGCCTTAACAACTTCACGATCTCCATTATCTTCTGAATAGTCAGAACTAATATAAATATGTTTTTTCATAATATCATCTCCCTTAGAATTATTATCAGTATTATTTATTTACTGAATTGTGGTTTCATCAATAAATATACAGGTAATCCATGATAAATAATTTTACTGATGATTATATTTTACCATATATTTACAAAAAGTAATTAAAAATGATATTATTATAAAAAGAATTTCTAATATATAAAAAGGAGGAATTTTATATGAGTCAAATTATTACCCCATTTAAGGAATCACTATTTAATGATAATTTAAAGGATTTAGCAGGTGATATTATTGAGTTAGGTATAGATTCAATATTAGAAGATGGATTACTTCGTGATATACCTATTGTAAATACTATAGTTGGTACATTTAAGTTTGGACAAAATATACATGATAGAAATTTACTAAAGCAAACTATAATATTTATTCAGGAATTTAATAATAATTCTAATAGTGAAAAAGTTCAAAAATATATTTCAGAATACAAAAATAATATAACTAATAACCCTAAAAAAGCAGAAAATGAACTTGGAAGAATTATGATAATTTTAAATAGAAATATAGATGAAATAAAAACCCGTATTCTAGCTAAATTATATCTATATTATATTGAAAATAAAATTAATTGGAGTGAATTTTGTGATTTAAGTGAAGTTAATGAAAAAATATTTACACTAGATATAGATGTATTAAAAGATATATTTTTGAATAATACTGATTTTGATGAACAGAAACTACATAATTATCAAAGATTAGTTTCTGCTGGTCTTATGAAAAATGATAGTAAATTTGATTCGGGTACAAGTTTAAAAGGCATGCTAGTAACAGAAAATAGCACACAATCCCCAAAAATGGAGTTAACATTATTAGGTAAACAATTTGCAAAAATTATTACTACTACATAAATTATACTTGAATGGTATTAGTTAAAGTGTTGATAGGTATAAGAAATAGCAAGCCTCTTACTAAATCTAATTAACCAAGGTATACACAAAATTAATTGCCCTAATCCGACAAAATCACAAATCAATATGCTACACTATAATAAAATAAAACAAGGGAGATGGTAAGAATGCTACTATTACTAATTCTCATAATTTTTCTAGCATTATATATAATAAAATCCCAAAATATAAAAAACGCAATAAAAAAAGACATCCAAAATATAATGCCAGACAAACAACATCAATATGATAGAAGACAAGGCGAGCAACATTATCATTACAATCGAGAAATATCAAGAAAAAAGCCAGCATACGAACCAAATCAGGACAAGCAAAGCCAACAAACAGACACAAATGCAAAGGACATTATAACGGAGATAAAGACAATCTTTTTAAATATAGTAGCTGCTTTAAAGACTGATTATTATAAATTAAAAAATTCAATCAAAGAGTACTTTAAAGAGATTTCTGTTAAAAAAGATGTTAAGCATGTGGAAAAAACAGTTTATAATGGTCCGCAGTATAATCAGCAGTATCAACATAATAATGAGCCGAGTGAATGTAAGGTAAAAGAAACTAAAAGAGAGAAGAAAATATTATCAAAGAAAGTATATATAATTGCATTAATAGTTTCATTTATTATATCAATTATAGCTTATTATCTGATTACATCTTGCGTAATAAGTTATATTGTAGATTCTCATAGTAAAGAAGAGTTAGCCTATTATGCGTATATATATGGCAATGCATATGGGTATTATTTGATTGATCAAGCTGTTGCTATAATGGATGCTATTTATAAAGTAGTGATAGCACTAAGTGTTGTAGGGGTTATTCTATCAGCATATTTTTATGTAAAAAAAGGCGAAGATCAGAAGTACTGGATTATATGTTTTATTGCAATTGGTATTGTTTTAGGGACTATTGTTTTTCGTCAGCTTTTACTAAGTGAAATTATATATTAAGAATAATACTAGTTATAGTATATAAAAAGGTTCTAGGTGATAATCTAGGACTTTTTTAACCAACATTCCACCAAAAACCCCAAAAAACATCCACCCACCCACGAAAAATCGCCAATATAAAAAAATAATTGACATAAAATTCAAAAAATATAAAAAATTTAAACTTTTAAATAGAAAAAAGAAGGAAAACATAACTAATTGTAGAATTATATAATAAAATAAGAAAGAAAGGAAAGATGCGTATGATTATTCATGAGAAATTGGCGCATTTAAGTAAAAAAGAAATTATAGAGCTTATGGACCAGTATTATCACAAAGGTGTTAGAGTGAAAAAGTTAGTCGAGGATTACAAAGTCGACTGTCAACCAAATGATCTACACAAGTATTTTCCACCGATAGTGCTTGATAGACAATGTCCAGTCTGTGGTGAGAATTTTCTTAAGAAGAGACCTTCTAGGACTGAGATTGAAAATTGGGGAAATCCATACAGAGAAATAAAGGCGAAAAAAGCTTATTGTCCTTGTTGTGGTCATATTGACGATGAAATATGTGGTTGTGATGCATGTGTGGAAAAGAGAAATAAAGAGTATATCAAAAGAGAGACTGAATTGGAAAAGATGGCTAATGAGATTAAAATCGAGCTTGAAAAATCTTATACTGGCAAGGTTTGTGTTGATGAACTTGATTTTAAAGATAGGGTTTATTTGGCGAGTTTGTTGGGGCATGCGTTGAGCGAGGATACTAGTGTTATCAAGAGTCTGAGCGAGTGTGATAATCCTTGTAGTTGCCTGGCTGATGGTGATATGGATGAGAGAATTATTGATTATCTTCTGAAGCGAAATATCATAATTATCGATATAAATTCTTTGAAATATGCGCTTAAACATGGTGAGGATGAAAACCGATTTATGCGTTATAAGCTAAATGTCGAAATTGATGATAATAATATTGATACTTTACAAGAATTGATGAATCCTAAGATTGATTTTAGTGATGAAAAGAATATTTTAGAGGGGTATAATCTTTGGAAAGAGGTTGCGATTAATGATTGTATGGCATTTCTGGTGAATGAGATAGCAAAGAAAAATGTTGAATTTTGTCCAGTTAAAAAGACAGAGATTATGATGGATAGCATGCTGAAGCATTTTTCAATTCGCCAAGTACAATATATAATTTATAAAAGTGTTAATGAAGTTTCTAAGGTATATCTTAAAAATAAGTTTAATAGAGATAGTTTTCCAGATATAGTTTTCAGAAGAATGATATTTTGGGATTCGTCCATGACTTATAGAGAGTCTGAAGTGGCAGAGTATAGAGGCGGCAAAAAGTTTTCGTACAATAACTTGCATGGAGTATTGTTTTTCAAGGTTTTGGGACTTTGGGATAAGGGGCTTAGATGTGTGCCAAATATTAAGATTATAAAGGAGTGTGTAAGGAAATAAATAAAATTTAAAGGAGATAGAGGATGTTTTATACAGAATCAGATAGCGAGAGGGATTAAAAACCACCGAATTCTAGAGAGAGGATTTTGGTGGTTTTTTCATTGTGCGTAAATTTTTGTATAAATATGTATAATCATGTAAAATCAGGCGACATATGACGACATCTGCTAGAATTTGAATTACGAAAAAGTACGAAAACTAATGAAAAATACTTGCAATGATGCTACAATTTAATTAATAAAATTACAAATAATATATAAATGTGATTTTATTAGTCAAATTTGTTATAACAAAGATTTATAGCTTTTGTATTTGGTTATCAATGACTACAATAATTTATGGTTATGAAAGGGAGGAATTTTGTATGGAAAACAATAATAATTTTTTTAATTTTGATGATGAAAATACTTTTATGGTAATAATGACATTTATCAAACAAATTGTCGGTGATGATGCGATAAAAGAGATTTTATGGGATGAATCAATGAAAGATATAGATATTGAGGAATTGATAAATAGCACAGATCTAGAAATTCCATATGATGAAGTTCCTTTGATAATGAATATATTTTGTAAGATTGATTTAAGAGAAGCGATAAGATTTATGAAAACTTATACAGGCAAGGCATCTTATGTTGCAGGCTGGGATGCAATTATTAAAAGACAACGCGATAAAAAAATCGTTGAGCTCTATAGGGGTAATATGGATATTAGGGAGATTGCGAGAATGTATGAGATTAGTGTGAGGAGAGTTTATCAAATAATAAGTAGATATAATAGAATGGCTTGAGGCAGGAAATATTGTCGACTTTGAGCAATTTACACTATACTCTACTATTTTTATGGATTTATACAGCTCTTGTATATATTTCAGTACCGGCGCGTGATAGGATGAGAATGAGAAGGGTAATGGGATAATTTGTTACTATGAAATTATTATAAAGAAAGCTCAAAGAGAAGATGAAAATAGCCCTGGTATAAGGGCTATTTTTATGTATGTAATATATTGATTTTATTTATTTATATTTTTCCACGTATTTTGCATGTGTCGTGATATAATACCCAGATTTCAACTTATACATATCAGTGCCATTTCGTTTTATAAGCTGTGAAACTGTGAAAACTTCACCACAAAGGGCGATTCCGGCTATGCTAGAGTTTTTGAAGTCGGGTGTTTTGTGGTAGTTGACGTCGTGGATGATTTTTATCATTTTTGGGATGTCGGCGTATTGCTCGCCACTGCCTGTGCTATTGTCTGAATCGGATTTTGCATTGTCGCTGATTTTCTTGTTATAATTCGGCGATGTGCAGTTTATTATGTCATTTACTATGATTTTCCCTTGTTTTAAATTATCACAATCAATCTTAAATTGTTGCATCTTGTCTGGATTTTTGACCATATAAATAGGGCAGAGTTTGTATTTTTTGCCGACGACGTCTGTGTGAGTGATGATGTCTTTTTTACAATCAAGATTTTTATAGCTGCAAAGCCACGCACAAAGGTGGACCATGCTTTTGTATGTCGCATCTGTGTAGTGGTTGTCGCTGCCTGTTGTTGCGACTTCGATTGCGATTGCGTATGAATTTGCACTGTTTGTCGCATAACACATCTCATCAGTCGGAATCAGTTGGTATATCTCGCCTCCAAGCCCAATTACATAGTGCGAAGATGCAAAGATATATCTGTTGCCAATTTTGTATCCATTTGCAACGACGTTGTTAAAATATGAGACAGTCTTGTCACCATCGACATCTGGCTTGCCAGTGTAGTGGATGGCGATTTTTGTAGCAGATAGGGGAGTCCCAGGTCTGCCATATTTGTTTCTTTTTTGCCATTTTTCGATTACATTAGGTTTTTTTATCATATTTCCTCCTTATTTAAGATAATTTGTAAAGGTTGAGCTAGTTTATATGATAAATCTAGCTCATATGTATTAAGAGATTTTGTACTAAAATGGGATTTCCTCGTCATCGATGCATGCTGTTAAGTTTGCTTGTGGATCATTAGTTGTGGATGTATTATTAGTTGCAGCATTTGAATTATCAACGTCTGCAGAAGAATCAGAACTGCCAAATAAAGTAGAATTCCCATTGTCAATGCCAGAAGCATCACCAGAATTATCGCTTGAATTATTTCCAGAACTTCCATCACCATTGCCGGTATCAAGCCCATTTCCCTTAGGAATATTAAGCCTCATCAGCTTATGCACGACAATTTTGGCGAAGTTGCGGTTGTTCCCATCGGAGTCGACATAGCGGTCGATGTGGAGACTGCCGCTTACTGCAATAAGGTAGCCTTTTTGGAAACAAGTTGAGAAGTATTCGGCTTGTTTGCCCCAAACTTCGACAGGGATAAAGTCGGTTACGGTTTGATTGTCTTTTTTATAGCTGCGGTCAATGGCGATTGTGCCTTTTGAGATTGCTGTTCCTGAGCTGAAAAATTTAAGTTCTGGGTCGGCTGTAAGCCTTCCAATTAGTGTAACTAGATTCATAGTTTTACCTCCTTATTTTTAAAAAAATATATTCTTAATCAAATGATTCTTGCTCATATGATGGCATATAGCCGAAGTCCTTTTTTAGCTCATTGCCTGTTTTGGTAAAGAATCTCTTGCGGGAAGTGTCGAATGTAAGCATTGTTTTGTAGCGGATTGAGCCTGTGATTCTGTTTTTTAGTACGAAGAGTTCGGTTTCGGGTTCTCTGCCTTCGCGTGATGCTTTTAGGACATAGTCGGCTAGGTTTGGGATTTCGCTGGCTCCTGATATTTCAAAGACGTGGGGTTCTTTGTTCATCATGGAGTTTTTGTTCGAATGTGCCACCAAGACTATGACTATCTTGTATTTTTTCGCCAGTCTTTTTAGTGATTTTACGGCAATTATCTGCTTTTCATATTTGTCATTACCACTACAATCGAGTGTCATTAAGTTGTCAAGGACAAACAGTTTGACATTTTTCTTAGTCGCTAAATATTCAATTGCGTGGGAGATATTGGCCTCGTCTGCTTTTGCCTCTTTTGAATAAAAAAACAGTTTGTCATCAACCCATTGTGTTATCATTTCAAGCCCCTCATCCGAAACTTTTGCATACTTGCCCATATTACTTGTGTAATTTAGAAGATGTTGAGGATTTGCAACGGTTCTAGTGAACCAATCCATACACATTTCGTAAGTCAGCTCGCCTGAATATAAGAACGAGTTGAACCCATTACTAATAGCATTTGCAATGATTTGGTTCAAAAATGTACTCTTTCCGGCTCCAGGGCTACCTGTCAAAACAGTCAAAGTCCCAAAGTTCAGCCCATCGCCAAGCAAGGCATCAAGTCCTGCAAATCCTGTCAAAATTCCACCTCTTTGGACAGAAATAGAGACCTTGGATGCATTTACAACTAAATCTTCGGAGTTGGAATTGTCCATAATCATGGATTTAAAATCTTCTGAGAAAGTTATAAGCGACTTTTGATCCATGGATTTTATGTTTTTCGATGTAGTCGCAAGCATTTCGTGGCCGCTTCGTTTCATCGAAAAATCCTTGACGATTCTGATATAATAGCTGATGTTTGATACTGATGGAACGACTGTTACCAAGCTTGTCAAATACGCTACTCCGCCGACTTTGTCCAATTGATCGTGATTTGTTAATTCGCTCGAAAGTGTAACAGGGTCTATTTTTTCGTTACGTTCATACAATTTTTGCATATGTTTGTAGATTATTTGGTGTTGTGGGTGAAAAAAGTCGTAAACAGACAAATTAAACTGATTACCCACCGAAACCAACTCCGGCTCAATCAAAATCGCCCCCAAAATACTTTGTTCCGCACCCAAGTTGTAAAGTGCCATAAAAATCCCCCCTTAAAATTCTATAAAATCAGCAGTGTTGTAATAGCTTTTAGATGTTGAAATCTTATTCTTTAGAGCCCTTTTTGCACCATTAAATTGGGCCAAAATTCTTTTATAATGTCTTCTTAGATCACTTGCCTCTACAATTTTATCACTCCAAAATGTATTATCATCATTGGTAAAAGTCCATTCAATAACCTCTGAAACCTCGTCAAAATCACGTTTGTCTTTGTATAAAATATTTTTAAAATCTCTTACCCATTTCTTAAAATCAGGCAGAGGGAAAGTAGGATTTAACTCTTTTATAAATTTCCAAAGCAACTCACTAAGAGTAGTTTCATTATTTTCAGAATTAGAAGAATTATAAATAATATTATTTTTATTTATTTCTATCTTTTGGTCGGACTCTAGAGCACCTCGGTCAGACTCAAAAGTTCCTTCTTCGGCCTTAAATGTGTCAGTTTTTGGCTCAAAAGTGAGATTTTCGTCGTTTAAAGTGTGAGAATTTAACTTAGATGGACTTGTTAGTGATTCAGAAATACCTTTTGGTGACTTTAATGAACCTTCTTGTGAATTAATAACACCTTGTGGTGATTCAATTGCACTTATAGTTGATTCGATAACACCTTCTTGAAACTCTGTATTACCTTCATGTGATTCAAATGAACTTTCTTGCGACTTTAACTCACTAGATTTCACATTAAGCGAACCCGCATTCAAAATATAATCCCCAACATTATTAGACGCACTTTCTTCAACCGGCATAAGACCCGCAGAAATCTTATCAAAGCCATCAGTTGGCAGATTAAAAGAATTCGCCAAATCCTCACAATAACGATGATTATCATAACTCGCACAAGCATCACGACTACCATAATTCTCACAACTCGCATTAAGATAATAATCGCCGCCGCCATTGCCACCATAACCCAAATCATTATCACAACCAGAAAAATTCCCACAACATTTACTACAGCGACAATTTTCACAAAGGAAATTATCATCATCAAAAGCAGGACCTATAGGTGGAGGTTTTATTGCGGAAACGTTGGCAATACTACTGTTTGGAGTATTGCTGATAAGTCTTATATAGTTAGGCCCGATGGCATAATAAGTAAAAGTTCCTCTCTCGCGAACTACTGTTTTTTTGAATATTTGCGCCTTGCATAATTTTTTTAACCTTCTATATATAGCAGTTTTTTGAAGATGTAAAATCGGCATGTCCTCGCTGACTTTTTTGTGATAAATCCAGTAATACACTTCGCCATCGACGATTTTTGTGTCCATTTGGTTAGTATCTTTGAAATCGACAAACCATCTTAAAAGGTATAAATCAATCCCATCTATATTCAATTCAGACGCTACTTCTTGAGAAAATCCTTGTAAATTATATTTCATAACCACCGCTCCTAACTTTTTTAAAAATTTTTTTTGAAAATATGTATAAGACCTGAAAATGTGTCCATAATTAAGGTAAGATCAAAATAGTTCTCTGGGGAGGGATATAGCCCCAACGGTATGGGGCATAATACTATTTTGATTTTAGTGAAATAATGTTGCTCGAAAGCTCATTTATACTGTTTGTTAGGGTCTCCAGCTTCGATTCTAGCCTCACCAATAGATATATCGAAACGGCCACTGGAAATCCTACGTTAGCGATTAGAGTTTCAATGATTTCCATAAATATCTCCTTTCATTCAATGTTATAAATACATAGATATGATATTTGAATTAATGATTTTAAATGCTGAAAGGGGGAAGCAACTGCTTCCCCCACCATATACTTTAAAACCACATACAAACTATCTATTCAGATAAAGTACTGTTGTCTATTCTTACAATGTTATATACATCGTGCTTTTGCAGATTACCAAGTGCATTTGCAACATCCAAAACATTTTGGTCAGTCGCTTCTGAATCTACATAATTAAATGTCTTAGTACCAGTTATTTGCTTAGAATTTTCATCTAAGCCTTTATTTAGGTACAATTTTAATGATGATAAGTTTTTTGTAACTACAACTGCCATAAAAGTAACCTCCTTTCTTTTTTATTTAGTACCAAACCCTAGCCTACACAACAAGATCGTATTCTTGAGTTTGAGTATTTACGATTCTAGCCTCAACAGCTTCAACCAAATCATAATTATTTTTCTTAAAGATGTTCTTTTCAACAATTAAGTCCATCGCCGCTTTTATCTCGGCTTCTGTCAATGCGTCTTTTGGGTCCTCGATAGTGAAAGTAACTTCTTTACCGATAGAGTTTTTAAATACTAGTACTAATTTTTTAGATTCAGCCATGTTTGCACCTCCTTTCTTGTTTGAAAACTAATTTGTTTTCTTGGTTAAATGATACTATAGAGTACTTGTAATTATCTAAAACACTTTTACAAAAGAATTTTCTCTTGAAATATTGTCATATAAATACTTCAATCTTTATAAAATGACAAAAAGTGAAGTATTACGAGTAGAAGTTTTCATAAGAAAAAAACTACAATATAAATAAGAAATAAATTTTAGGAGGAAAGGAATATGAACGAATACAAAGATAACAAACCAGAAAGGGATATACCACCGGATTTGATGCCACTTTATAATATAGTTGGCGATGAAAAATATGATGAGATTGTGGATATATACTCAGGGGGTTATATTTATGTGCCAGTGAGTGAAAAGGTTAAAAAGAAAAATAGGAATTCAAATATATTTGAAGATTATGTTGTTAAAGGAATGACTGCTAATGTTTTGGCGAGAAAATATAATTTGAGTAATAGTTCTATTGTTAAGATTGTTGCGAAGGAGAGGGAGAAGAGGATGAAAGGTAAGAGTTAGATTACTAAAAAAAACTTCTTAGAGAAAATTTTTATATAATTTAAAATAAAAATCCGGACTTTTAATTTAAAAGATTCGGTTTTTTTTCATTTAAAATATGATATACTATAATGTATATGTAGAAATATAGAAAAAGGGTATAATTTTATAATTATCAATATATTAATATTTGGAAGGAATTTATGAAAAAAAATATTTAAAACCTAGTATAAATGTTGAGTTTTTTGAAGCTAGTGAATATGTTTCAACTTGTGTTAAGAGTGATGTTGTTGGAAAAGGTACATTATGGGGAGAAAGTGGCCAACAAGAGGGCTTACAAATAGGAGGTAAAAATGAAGATATTTATCTAGGAAACAATATTTGTATGGAAACACATAAATTTAATCAAGGGCTACCTTCATATAAAAAGGGATATTGGAAACCGTATTTTAAGGAAGAAATAGATGTTTATTATTGGGGTGAGCGTCATGGTAGATATTGGAAATATCATGTGGTTACAAACAAAGGAGATTTTTCAAATTCTACTACAAATGCATCATAATATAATAATATTTTTTAATTAATATTTTAGATACTTAAAAATAGTTATGTCATATAAATTTGTAAAAAGTTACAAAAAATTATAATATATATGATATAATAAAAAAACAAAAATATTTTTATTATAATTTGTGAGGGGATTAATGAGAAGAAACACAAACTTTATTTTAAGAGAAATAGCTGGAGAGAATATTTTAGTGGCAACAGGGAAGGCTGCTGAAGTATTTAATGGGATGATTACACTAAATGAAGTTGCATCTTTTATATGGAATAATATAGATGAGTGTAATACAGTGGATAAATTAATATCTAGCATATTAGATGAGTTCGAAATTGACGAAGAAATAGCAAGAAAAGACGTTGAGAGTTTTACAAATGAGTTAATTGAAATGGGGATAGTTGTTGAGTAATACTTATGTTAGATTAAAATTTTTTTATCTAGTAATTCAACAAATGAAAATTTACAATGAAAAGAGAATATTTAGCCCGAGTATGTTAAAGATGCTCAATGGGAAACTAACCCAAATGTATCATAAAATAAAACAAAATGTACATATAAGACAGGAGAAATCCTGTCTTTTTTTAAACATGGATTAGGAGTATATATGAATATAAAATGTGGAGAGTTAAAATTTAATATAAGTTGTTATAAAAACTGGAATATACCCCAAAATGTAGAAAAATTTATTGTAGAAAATGGGGATTATCCAGATTTAAATTACAATATAGAGTTTGTGAATAGTATAAGTAAAGATAATCGACAAATTACTTCAGTAAAACAAGATTTAATGGTAGGGAGCGATGGTGAGTTAGAGACAAGGTATCTTTTTATAAAAGGAGCGAATTACCCATATGCAAAATATACAGAGGTAGACGACAAAAATATTTCAGTGGAAGTTTTAGAAGATTTTAAAGATATGTTTGAAATTGATACAATGTTTTGGTCGTTGTTTGCTCTTGAAAGACATATGATACAAAGAAAGGCACTTGTTTTTCATTGTGGATATACTTTATATAAAAATCATGCAATTTTATTTAGTGGGCCGAGTGGAATCGGAAAGTCTACTCAGTCTGATTTATGGAAAAAAAATAGAGGAGCGGAGATTTTAAATGGGGATAAGTGTTTATTATTGAAAGACAATGATGCTTGGTGTGCTGATGGTTGGCCTGTTTGTGGCTCTTCCGAGATATGTATAAATCAGAGAACAAAACTTGGAAATATTGTTTTTCTAAATCAAGGAAAAGAAAATACAGTTAATAAATTGAGCAAAGTTGAAGCTGTTAAAAAAATTATAAGTCAGCTTACTATAAATTATTGGAATTTAGATTTTGTAAATGAGGCGTTTACTATTGCTGAGGATATTGTGAATAATATAAATATATATGAGCTTATATGTACACCTGATGTTAGAGCTGTTGAAGTTTTGGAGAAATGTTTGGAGGATGGTGAAACATGGATACTTTAGAAAATATGGACAAGGTTGAAAAAATATTGTGCGAAAAAGCATCTTTAAATAAAGTACCGATAAGTGGTGCGATTGAACTTTTACCACTTTGTAATATGAATTGTGAGATGTGTTATATCAGGCTTACAAAGGAAGAAATGGAGTCTTGTGGAAGGTTGAGAACTGCTGATGAATGGATAGAAGTTGCAAAACAGATGAAACAAGCGGGAACTTTATTCGTTTTATTAACTGGTGGTGAACCGTTTTTATATAAAGATTTTGATAAGGTTTATAATGCTTTAAGAAATATGGGAATAATAGTTACGATTAATACGAATGGCACCCTTATAAACGAAGAAATTGCAGATATGTTGAGTGAAAATAAACCAAGAAGGGTGAATATAACACTTTATGGAACAAGTAATGAGACTTATGCAAAAATATGTAAAAATCCAAAGGGATTTGATCAAACTATTAATGGTATTAAACTTTTAAAAGAGAGAAATATCGATGTTAAGATGAATATCAGCTTGATTGAGGAAAATAAGATGGAGTTGCCACAGATGCTAAAAATTGCGAGTGAACTCGATGTGCCAATAGATATTGATACATATATGTTCCCAAAAACAAAGGGGATTAAATCGGATTTTAAAAAATACTGCAGGATAAATCCAAAGGAAGTTGCAAATATTGATGTTGCAATTAGATATAATACTGAGACTGAAGAATCATTTATGAGAAATAGGATTGATTTTTTAAATAAGTATGAATGGGCAAAAAATACAGAACCACCAAAAGAAATTCCTATGCTATGTAGAGGCGGGAAAAGTTCATTTTGGGTAGATTGGAGAGGGAATATGTGCCCTTGTGTATTTTTAGAAAATATAAAAATAAATTTATTTGAAAATAGTTTCTCAAAATGTTGGGACTATATAATAGAAGAAAGTAGCAAACTTTTTATGCCAAAAGGGTGCGTTTCATGTGATAAGAGAGAGATTTGTCAGGTGTGTGTGGCATCTGTTTATTGTGAAAATGGAAATCTTGAAAAATCACCAAAATATTTGTGTGATTTGACGAATGAGATGGTGAGGATATTAAAATAGACTTTTAGAGGCATATTTTTTGTGTTCAAATAAAAAACATAGATTAAAAATTAAATTATTTTGTTATATTTATAATATTTATCCAAAAATGTAAAAAATATGGTATAATATAAAAATAAGTAAGATATTTTAATTATAATTAGTCGGGGGTATTAATGAAAAGAAACACGAACTTTATTTTAAGGGAAATAGCTGGAGAGAATATTTTAGTGGCAACTGGTGAAGCGGCTCAAATATTTAACGGAATGATTACATTAAATGATGTTGCATCTTTTATATGGAAGAATATAGACGAATGTAAAACAGTGGATAAATTAATAGCTAGTATATTAGATGAGTTTGACATAGACGAAGAAACAGCTAAAAGAGATGTTCAGAATTTTACCACAGAACTAATTACAATGGGTATGGTTATTGAAGAATAATATTCAAGTTAACTATACTAAAAAATGATTTTATTTTATCATTTTAAAATATTGTCTATGAAAAAGGAGGAGTAACTATGAAAAGAGAATATTCAACACCGGAGATGAAGGTTGAGGTGTTTGAAGCTAGTGAATCTGTTGCAGCTTGTTATATTTTAAACTGTAATGTTCCTAAAGGTTTCGGTTTTTTTGATAACAACGGAAATAAAACATATGATGACGGGGATACATTTATAGTGGCTGGTTCAGGATGTGGCACAAAACATATAGGAGTTAATGAACCTGAAGGCCCTCATACAAATTCTATGTGGCAACCAGTAAAAAAGATATACCTTCCTGAAAAAGATCTTGTATCTAGTAAAAACTGGTATGGTTCTGCATTTGAAACTTATCACTGGACACAAAGTGTTTGGGGCAAGTCAGAACATCACTTTACTAGTGATGTAAAATGGGAAACTAACCCAAATGCATCATAAAATAAACAAAAAGCAGACATACATACAGGACAGGAGAAATCCTGTCTTTTTTACTTACAAGGAAATTATAATAATTCAAAAATTGTGTATAACTTGTGTATAATAGTAGTATGAATAACTGTAAAAGATATGAAAAAAAGAGAATAATAAATATAATATTGGAAGATCACTTTGAAAACTTCAAAGAAACAAAATTAAAATTATTAAAGAATAAAGATATGCGAGAGCAGATAAAAAATGTAGTAGAAAAGGCATTAAATTGTGGAAATCCTAAATATGGATATACAAAGTATAAATGTGTAAGCTGTAATGAAGAATATATACATGGATTCTCAAGCAATAGCTTCACTAGATGAAATGCCAGTTTTAGAATGTCCACTTTGTGGAGCAAAATTTGAATACAAAAAAACTGACGACCGTTAGGTGTCAGTTAAGGTGACATCTTTAAGATGTCATTTTTTTATACTTTTTTTTAACTAAGAATTTCTAGAATAATGTTTTATATTTGGAATATATGGTAAAATAGACCTATAGAGAGTATTATAAGGAGGGGGAACATGGAATCACTTAAAATAATCATCGGAAAAATAAAAGATGGCTCAATTAGAGAAATGATAAACGAGTTCAAATGGATGATGGGTTATGCGAAAAATTATAAAAAAGAGATTATATTTTACATATTCTTGGGTATGTTTTCAACAGTAATGACGTTGGCTAGTAGTGTTGCATCAAAGGAGCTTATAGATGTTGTAACAGGACATAATGTATCAAAAGCGCCACTTATGGCAATAATAATGGTATCTATGGCTTTGTTTAGTTTATTTTTCAGTTCGATAATGTCTAGGATAACTATGAAAATCAATATAAGGATACAAAACGATATTCAGGCTGATATTTTTGACAAGATAATTGGGGTGAATTGGATTGATTTATCAAAATATCCAAGCGGGGACATTTTAAATAGATTTGGGAGTGATGTTGGAACTGTTGCAAATAGTGCAATCGGCTGGGTTCCAGATTTAATCGTATGCATTTTTAACTTTATCGCAACTCTTGCTGTTGTTTTATATTACGATCCAACAATGATGGTACTAACATTAGTAAATGCGCCTATTATGCTTTTATCATCTAAACTTCTTATGTCAAAAATGAGAGATTATACAAAAAAAGTTAAGGAAATGAACAGTGAGGTTATGGATTTCCAAACTGAAACATTTTCGAATGTCGATTCTATAAAATCTTTTGACTTAACAGGTTTATTTAGTAAAAGACTTAGAGGTTTCCAAAATCGCTATAAAGACGTAAATTTAGAATATAACTGGTTTAGTATAAAAACAAATATAATTTTATCTTTAATAGGTATGGTGGTTGAATACAGTTTCTTTGTATGGGCAGTATACAGACTTTGGACAGGGCATATTACATATGGTGAGATGACTTTATTTATGACGCAATCGGGAAGAATGTCATCTGCTTTTAGCTCACTTGTATCAATAATTCCATCGACTGTAAACTCAACTATTTCTGCAGCTAGACTTATGGAGCTTATCGGTCTTCCAAAAGAACAAAGAACAGAAGACGATGGCGAAAATCTAAAAGACTTAGTTTCAGAAGGATTTAGCGTAAAATTAAAAGACGTTGATTTCTCTTATGTAAAAGAAAAACAAGTTATAAAATCATCTTCATTTGAAGCAAATCGAAATGAAATTGTGGCGCTTGTTGGTCCTTCTGGCCAAGGAAAGACAACGCTTATAAGAATGTTCTTAGGTCTTTTGATTCCTAATTCCGGTGATGCTGTATTGTGTGACAAAGATGGCAAGGAAGTCACATTAAACGCATCTACAAGAAAGTATTTCTCATATGTTCCACAAGGAAACACAATTTTCTCGGGAACTATCGCTGAAAATTTGCGAATGGTTAAAGAAGATGCGACCGACGAAGAGATAATCGAAGCACTTGAAGTTGCTTGTGCATACGAATTTATAAAAGATTTGCCAGAAGGAATCAATACAAAAGTCGGAGCAAGGGGACTAGGTTTTTCAGAAGGACAAGCCCAACGTATCTCAATCGCGCGTGCTGTACTTCGTGATGCTCCAATCTTGCTTCTTGACGAAGCGACTTCAGCACTTGATGTCGTTACAGAAAGAAGGGTGCTTAATAATATTATTAAACAAAAACCAAACAAAACTTGCATCGTTACGACTCACAGACCTAGCGTGCTTAATCTTTGCCAAAGGGTTTATAGGGTTGAGAAGACTAAGGTTAGTCAGTTGAGTGAGGCTGAGTTTGCGGAGTTTGCTAGTAATTTTTAATATGGTAAGTAAAATAGCAGGTAGCAATAAGCTACCTGTTTTTGTTGTTATATTTTTTGTATAGGAATTATGAACTTTTGAGGAAATATACATTTTTAAAAGTCTTTAAGATGAAGCTTTTTTCGATTTTTATGTATATTATTGGGAAATTGGGATAACATATCAATATAACTTATATATTTCCAATTAATACAAATACTGTTTTATATCTATTTATAAAATGCTAAAATAAAAATATACATATTTAAATTATGATGTTAGAGTGAACGCTAAATGGGGGGATTAATATGAAGAAACATAAAAAACTAAAAATAGCAGCAGGAATACTTTGTCTACTGCTAATAATAGCAATACCACTTTGCTATTACTTAATTTATATTTCGTACAACCATCTAACTGTAAATACATACGATATAAAAAGTCAAAAGATAGAGACTACAAACGGGGAAAATCTAAAGTTTGTTGTTGTCGGTGATCTTCATAATAATACTTTTAATGATAATGATGATAAGCTAGTTCAGACTATTAAGGCTCAAAATCCAGATTTTATAATTGCTGATGGCGATATTTTAAACGATGATTCGAAAAATCCTGATATTGCTATGAGTTTTATAAAAAGACTTGTGAAGATTGCGCCTGTTTATTATGCTCTTGGAAATCATGAGCTTGAGTATATGCAAAATCAAAAGTCTGAGGATTTGTTGGATGAAATAAAGGCTACCGGTGCGATTTTGCTGGAACAGAAATATAAAGATATAAAGGTTAAGGGCGTACCTGTTCGTATTGGCGGAATGTATGGTTATGCTTTTGACCCAAATGGTACGACTAAAAGGGCTGATATGGGCGATGGAATTTACGACTTTTTGAAGGATTTTGAAAATACTTCTAGCTATAAAATCATGATGAGCCACAGACCTGATAGTTTTATTTTTGGTGAGGCTTCGAAGGCTTGGGATATCGACTTGGTTGTGAGTTCGCATGATCATGGTGGACAAGTTGTATTTCCGTTTTTAGGAGGATTTTATGGCGGTGACCAAGGTTATTTCCCTGAATATATCCACGGTCTTTATAATAAGGATAAGATGAAGATTTTGATAAGCAGCGGTCTTGGTTCGAATAAGCAAAAACTGCCTAGATTTAATAATGTGCCTGAGGTTATGCTTGTTAATTTGTCTAAGTAGTTTAATAGAAGTGGTTTATTAGGAAAATTTTATTATTTGAAAATATTTTTGGATAAAAGTGAATAAAAAGGAATTAAATTGGTTAATCTATATTTAACCCTTACTAATAAAGGTGATATGAACATTTATACCACCTTTTAATTTACATAAGATTTGATTAATAATTTAACTTAATATTATCATTATTTTTTAAATAGTCGTTGTCTTCTGGCATTATATCATCATATATAAAGTCATGAAGTACACCTATTGAATTTACATCATATAGCCATACCCAGCCGGCGTTTTTGTATTTTCCGCCTTTAACATGAACATCGTCAATGATTGGGAATTCGGCTTGTTTAAGCTCTTGTTTTGTTGCAAATGAATAAGATGTAAATGCTAAGTTTAACATCTCGCTAACTGACACATTAGTCGATACATATGGCAGTAGAGAATTTATTAGTTTTGGATATTCTGACATAGATAAATCTTTGACACCGTTAAACATCCCAGATATTATTTTACGTTGTCTTTGGTCTCTATAAATACCATTGTCAAGATATCTCATTCTTGCATATGCTATTGCTTGGTATCCGTTTAATGTGTGTAAACCAGCGCCTTCTATTAATTGTGGTTCATCGCCTTTATCCCCGTAAGTGCATGAATCGAATGCGCCTGGAATACCTTCATTTAGCGATTTGATTTCTCTTTGCTCTATGTTTACATCGACACCACCTATTACGAATATTATATTCATAAGGTCGTTGAAGTCGACTTGAACAAATTTATCGATGCCTATTTCGAAGTTTTGTTCGATTGTTTTAAATAATAAGTCTTCTTTACCCCAGAAATACGCTGCATTTAATTTGCCTTTTCCGTGTCCTGGAATGTCTACGTATGTATCACGTGCAAGTGATGTTAGTTTAATATCATTATGGTTTGAGTCGATTGTTAAAATCATCATAGCATCTGATCTGTATGATAGTTCGTTTTCGCGGCCGTCTGTACCTAGTAATAATATGTTTGTAATACCTTCGACTTTTTGATATTGTGAGTTGTAATTATCATCTACATGAGCTGAATTTATTCTAAAAAAGATATACCCCAATGTTATAAGTGGAATTAGAATAAGTAAGACTAGTAGTATTATAAATGTTTTTTTAAATGTTGAATATTCTTTGAATTTACCCAAAAATATTTGCTGGCGATAGTAATTTATCGCAGCATTTCACCTCCCTCAAAATTCTTATTAACTCCATTATAGACAAGTATCTGGGTGGGTTCAATATCTAAATTAGGAATAATTTAGGGAAAATGATATCGCTTTTCAAAAAATAGTAGATATTTGTAGAGGAAATATATGATATAAATTATAATAAAGACAGAGGTAGGGAAACGTATTACGAGGTTTTAGGGTTTACATAGAATATATGATTATATAACAAATGTAAGATATATAACTAAATAGCATAATGTAATACGAAAAAGATAGTTATACTATGGGGGTAAAAATGAAAAAAACTAATTTGGAATTTTTAAGTTTATTAAAATCATCATTGAAAAATGAAAAATATGACGGTGAAAAAATAGATTTTGAAGATTTAGTGTATATTTATAAAATGTCTGAAATTCATCATGTTGTGCCGATGATATATAATGCGGCATATAATGAAGATTTTTTTAAAGAATGTGATGCGAATTTTCAGGCTATGTTTAAATCATCTGCTTTTAGATATATTTTTTCGCAAATTCAACGAACTAACCATTTTTTAGAGGTGTATAAAAAACTTAGTGAAAAAAATATAAAAATTTTAGTATTTAAAGGTATAATTTTTAGGAATATGTACAATAATCCAGATGATAGGATTTCTTCTGATGAAGATATTCTAATCAAAAAAGAGGATTATGAAAAAGTCAAAGAATTCTTTTTAAGTGAAGGGTTTGAATTTATCGACAAAGGAGAAGAATGTGCATATTTTTCGAAAAGCACTGGTCTATGCATCGAAGTGAGCACAAGTCTTTTTTCTCATGAATCAAAAGCGTATGGACATTTAAATAAGTTATTTGAAGACGTATTTGAAAAAAGTATAAAAATAAATATCGATAAAATCGATATACTAACATTATCACACGAACAACACCTTATATATATAGTGTTTCATAATATGAAACATTTTTTAACTGGGGGATTCGGAATTAGACAAGTTGCGGATTTCTCAAAATACATTGAAACTTATGGAGAATATATAAATTGGGAAAAGTTTTGGTTTGATTTAAAAGACTTAAACTACGACACCTTTGCACTCAATTTAATCGAAATAAGTTTAAAATACTTAGGCTTTAATGACGATAAAATAACTTACCCTGCCAATATTACAAGCTTTGATGAATTAAAAAATTCTCAAAAATATTACATTAACAGTGAATCACTTATAAACGACATATTAGATGCTGGGGTGTTTGGGGCCAGCACAATGGACAGAAAACATACTGCTCTTATGACGCTTGATGCAGTTGAAGATAAGAAAAAATCAAACCGATTAAAAGCAGTATTCCCAAACGTAAATTATTTAAAAGACAACTATACATACTTACAAAAATACCCAATACTACTTCCGGTAGCTTGGGGGCAAAGAATTTTATCTTACTTAAAGAAAAACAAAACAAGTTCATATATAAATACTATGGAGTTGGGAAAACAGAGGATAGAATTATTAAAAGAATATAAAATCATAAAATAGGTTATAAATTTTAAACTAAAAAAGTATATATATAAAATTAAAAACGTAAATGTAAAAGAAAAATAGGGTTAAAATCAAACTTAAGAAAAATGTAATGTTGTTGTAAGTTGAAAATATGCAAGAAATATGGTATTTTTAATCTATATTTTGACTATAATTAAAGAGGGAAGAGGTAAAATATAGTATGGATAAATATATCAGTAATAAAATAAAAAATATATCGCTATTTATGACTTTTTTTGTAGTTATACTACATTCAAACAACTTAGAAAAATCAAACGTAGTAAATTTAAATTCTGTGGTACAGAACTTTATAGGACAAGGTATAGTTAGGGTAGCTGTTCCTATATTCTTCCTAATATCAGGATATTTATTTTTCTACAACTTCGTTCCAAGTATGGAAAAATGGAAGTATAAATTTAAAAGCAGATTCCACAGCTTATTTATACCATATGTAATTTGGTGTACTGGATGGCTAATAATTTTATACTTAGTTGAATTACTACCAATTGGAAGGGCATTATTCTCTGATAGAATAGTATCAGATTATACATTAAAGGAATTATTCGTAAATACATATGTATATCCGCTTCCATATCAGTTTTGGTATATAAGATCACTTATGTTAGATGTTATCTTAACACCAGTATTCTACTATATAATTAAATCATTAGGAAAAAAATCACTTCCTATATTAGTAATAGTATGGTTCTTATATCCAATATCAGAAATGTTCGGTGGATTATGGTTTTTACAAATATTCAATTACCCATTCACATTATTTGGAATAGGTGCTGCTCTTGCGATACACAATATAGATTTACATTTTAAATCTATCAAACCAAAACAGGTAACACTAATCGGTATACTATATCTACTTGCATGTGTGATTAGAACAGTTCTTATGTATACTGAATTACCATTATTAGATTTAGCAGAAAATCTTGTAATCTTATTTGGTGTTCCATTTATATGGTTATTCTACGACAGAATGAAAAGTATAAAAAATAAAAAAATCAAGATTGCCAAATACGGAATCTTTATATATTTCTTCCATATACCATTCCAATCTATTCTTAAAAAGGTTTGGTTTATGGTTATGCCACTTAGTGAAATAAGTAGTTTAATAATCTTCTTCGTGGCGCCAATAATAACTATAACAGTGTGTGTATTAGTGGCGATGTTCTTAAGAAGATATATGAATAGATTCTACATGATATTAAGTGGAGGAAGATAACACAACTATGGTATTTCATTTCAATTATGATTTGAAATACCATTATTATTATAAAGAATATATTTATAATAATAATATAAATAATATATTTATAAAAATAATTTTAAAGTGATTAGGGGTGATTGAGTGAAAAAGTTTTTTACTATTCTTATAGTTTTAGTGGCTATCTTTTTATTTAGAGCAGAGATAAAAGATGCTGGAGATAAATTATCGAATTATATCCAAATCAACATATTAAATAAATATGAAAATAATCAAGGCGATGAAGAAAATAATTTAGATAATATGGAAAATAATTATAGCGATTCGGGTATAGAAGATGAGAATAATGGAAATAATAGTAATGTATCAAATGGAAGTTATATAAACTACGAAAATTATAAAAATATAAGACTAGGACAAAGTGTAAAAGATATAAAATCAAAATTAGGTGAACCTAATAAAATAGAAAAAAGCGAATATGGATTTGACTGGTATGTTTATAACAGTGATTACAGTAAATTTTGCATGGTAGGAATACTACAAAACAAAGTAGTAGCCCTTTTTAGCAATACTATGGATTCATGTGAAAGCAATATAAAATTAGGAACTACTGAATCACAAGTTCTAAAAAACTATAAACCTATAGAATATAGATTAAAGGGAAATGTAAGATATATAATAAATGAAGATTATTATAGTGTAATAAAAACAAAAACATGCTATATAACTGCATTTTATGATTCTTTTGATGGTAATAAAGTAGTGGGAATACAAATTATATCAAAAAAAGTTGAAGAAAATATGGATGGGATTTATTCAACAGATTCATCTATATGTGGGGATTTTGAAAATGTAAATAGATATTTAATTAATAGTGAGAGATTTAATAAAAATTTAAATACTCTTTCATATGATGAAAATGCAACTTTATGTGCTCGTTCTCATAGCAAAGATATGAGGGATAATGATTATTTTGCCCACAACAACCTAAAAAATCAAACACCTTTTGATAGGATGTCATCATATAATATAAATTATATGGCTGCAGCGGAAAATATAGCAGGTGGTCAAACTAGTGGGATATTTGCTCATTATGCTCTTATGAATTCGAAAGGGCATAGAGTCAATATTTTGGGTGACTATAAATATATAGGTGTTGGAGTAGTTTTTGGTGGAAGCTTAAGCATGTATTTGACTCAAAATTTTTATAAATAATAATTTGTATAGAAATTTTTTAATATAGTTTTCTGAATCAATAAAAATAAAACCTTAATATTAGATATTGACATAATTTTTTTTGTATGATAATATAAAGTGAAATTAAGTAGACCAGATAATCGCGGGCAGCGTAAGCTGCGTGAGGAAAGTCGGAGCTCCATAGAGCAGGGTGCTAGGTAACGCCTAGTGGGAGTGATCCTAAGGAAAGTGCAACAGAAAATAACCGCCACTTTTGTGGTAAGGATGAAAAGGCGAGGTAAGAGCTCACCGTCAGCTAGGTGACTAGCTGAGCCGTGTAAACCCCACCTGGAGCAAGGCCAAGATAGGGCATAAGGGATGTTGCTCGCATCCTCCGGTAGGTAGGCCGCTTGAACTTATTGGTGACAATAAGTCTAGAAAGATGATTATCTAATACAGAACTCCGCTTATAGATTTGCTTAATTAAACATGTAACTAGAAACTGCAATTATATTAATTGCAGTTTTTTTGTATTCAAATTCATACATTAAAATGGAAAATAATAAAAAAATTAACAATAAAGCTTGATAATATCCTATAAAAATAGTAAATTTTTATTAGACATATAAGTAAATTTTGTTGACATTAGTAAAAGATTAATTTAAGCTAAGTACTAAGTTGGATAAAATATTGGATTCAATAGGGGAGGAAAAAATGAAATCAATAGATAAAGTAATATTAGGGGGAGTAGTTGTAGCATCTACTATAGGTATAAATTATAATATCGCTTCAGCAGACATTGTATCGCAAGAAATATATACTACGACTAACCGACTGAATATGAGAAAAGGACCATCGACTGATTATACTTTAGTTGGAACTTTAGATAAGGGAGTAAAAGTTAAAGCTATCGAAAAATCAAGTGATGGTAAGTGGGTGAAAATAAATTACAATTCTCAAAATGTATGGGTTAATTTTGCATATCTACAAAAAGACAAATCATCGAATAATGATATAAAATTGGATTCTCAATACGAAACTACAGCAAATGTTAATATGAGAAAAGGACCATCAACTGATTATACCAAAATAATAATTGTGCCAGCGCAAACAAAAATAACACCGATAAAATCATCAAGTGATGGAAAATGGGTGCAAATTAATTATAAAAATGTAACTGGTTGGATAAGTGCTCAATATATAAAAACTGTAAGCACAACTCAAACTCCAACTCCGACTCAACCAAATAAAGTTGAAGTTGGCAAAAAATATAAAACAACTGAATATGTAAGGGCTAGAAAAGGACCAGGAACTTCATATGATGTTGCGACAGTTTTACCAAAGGGAACTCAAGTTGTACCTGTTGAAATTTTAAAATCAGGATATTGGGCTATGTTCAAATACAATAATCAATATATGTATGTTTGTACAGATTATTTAGAAGCAGACAATCAAAGTACAACACCGACAGAACCGGAAAAACCTATTACCGGAAAGGATTATTACACTACTGCAAACCTTAATATCAGGGATGGGGCGAGCACTGCTAGCAGTAAAATAGGAAAAATTCCAAATGGAACAAAGGTTTCTGTTGTAGATTTTAATTCAAATAAAACTTGGGCAAAAGTTGTGTATAACAATAAAACTGGATGGGTTTCTGCACAATATTTAAGCACAAAATCACAAGAACCAGAACAAAAAGAGGACACTTATTGGACTGGAACTACTACTCAAAATTTAAATATGAGAAAAGGTCCATCTACAGATTACTCTATTATAATCACAATACCAAAAAATTCAGATGTTAAGATATATGAGACAAAATCAGGCTGGGCAAAAATTAAATATAAATCATATGAAGGGTATTGTTCAGCATCATTTATAAAATAGAATTAGCATAAATAAGATTAAAAGCATAAATTAGTTTTCTATAAAATTAAAATTAATATTATAAAAAGAAAAAGATATTATTAAAGGGGCAGTTATAGAAAGTAGTTTAATACTTAATGAAACGCCCCTTTTGTAATTGAGGAGGAGAAAAAATGAATATTTTAGTAACAGGAGGAGCTGGCTATATTGGAAGCCACACTTCAATTGAATTAATTAATGCAGGGTATGAGGTAATTATTGTCGATAATTTATGCAATAGTAACTTTATTGTTGTAAATAGAATCCAAGAAATTACAGGCAAAAAGGTTAAATTTTATAAAATAGATTCTACAAATAAAGAAGAACTTAAGAAAGTATTTGTAGAAAATAAAATAGATGCCGTAATTCATTTTGCAGCACTTAAAGCAGTTGGGGAGTCTGTTGAAAAGCCACTTGAATATTACAGCAATAACTTGATAAATACCATAAATATTTGGGAACTTATGAGGGAGTTTAATGTGGACAAGTTTGTATTTAGTTCATCAGCGACTGTTTATGGAAGTCCAAAAACGTGTCCTATAAAAGAGGATTTTCCTCTTTCAACAACGAATCCTTATGGAAGTACTAAGCTTATGATAGAAAATATGCTTAGGGACATTTGTAAAGCAGATAAGGATTTTAACGTTGCAATACTTAGGTATTTTAACCCAATAGGAGCACATGAGAGTGGAAAAATAGGGGAGGAACCAAACGGAATTCCTAATAATTTAATGCCTTATATCACAAAAGTCGCTGTTGGAAAATTAAAAGAGCTAAGCGTTTTTGGAAATGATTACGATACTCATGATGGAACAGGTGTGAGAGATTATATCCATGTTGTCGATTTGGCAATTGGACATGTTAAAGCTCTTGAAAAATTAAATCAAAAACCTGGACTAGTTACATATAATCTTGGAACAGGTACTGGCTATAGCGTGCTTGATTTAGTGAAATCTTTTGAAAAAGCTAGTGGTGTAAAAATACCATACAAGATAGTAGACAGAAGGGCTGGCGATATTGCAATGTGCTATGCTGACCCTTCAAAAGCAAAGGAAGAATTAGGTTGGGTAGCAAAATACGACATAGATAAGATGTGTAAAGATTCTTGGAATTGGCAAAGTAAGAACCCAAATGGTTATAATTTAGAAGAAAAAATTCTTGAAACTGTAAAATAACTTAACTTGTGTAATAAATATATAAAATTTTGTTAAAAAAACTTTATATTTACGTAATATAAATTTGGCTAAAAGTATGTTATATATAGTATATGATGAGATTTTTAGTCAAATTTATTTTTAGTCATGAAAAGAGTGATTATTTGGGAGGAAAAACTTGGAATATTTAAGAATTTTAATTTTATCTATGATTCCAGTCACGGAACTTCGAGGTGCGATACCAATTGGGATTGCCCTGGATTTGAATCCTATAGGAGTTTACATAGCGAGTGTATTGGGCTCAACATTAGTTTCAGTGCCTTTGGTACTGACTTATAGACATATTGTGCAGTTTATGCGAGATAAAAAAATATTAACTAAATTATTGAATAAAATCGATCAAAAAATAGAAAATAGCATGAAGAAAATGAAGGCAGCATCTTTTTTAGGTATAATATTATTTGTAGGAATTCCGCTGCCGACAACGGGTACATGGACAGCATCAGCGATTGCATCAATTCTTAGAATGAGGATAGTTGAGGCTTTTGCGGGAGTTTTTATTGGAAATTGTATGGCGGGAATTATCGTACTTTTAATTTCATACCATATAATATAATATATGTTAATATGTTAATTAATTTTCATATTACAAAATTCAAAAAGTAACATAAAATGACAAATTAAGTCAAAATTTTGTTACAATTTTTTAAACTATTTTTTTGAAAAAAATATGGGAATTTTTAAAAAATATGCTAATATATTAATGTAGAAAGGGGGGAAAGAGTATGAAGAATATTTTTAAAAAGACTTTTATTGTGCTTTTATCAGCAATCATTATATTTGCAGGAACTGCACCAGTTAGTAATGCAGCATCTAAACACATGATAATTGTCAACACTAAGAAAAATACATTAAATTACTATGTAAATTATACTCTAGTAAAGAAGTTTAGATGTGCTACAGGAAAAGCTAGTACACCAACTCCACAACGTAAAACAACTATTGTAAATAAAATAAAAAATAGACCGTTTTACAAAACTGGTATACCAGGAGGAGATCCAAGAAATCCTCTAGGAAAAAGATGGATGGGTCTAAATATAGATGGAACACAAGGAAGTACTTACGGTATACATGGAAATAATAATGAAAAATCTATAGGTAAAAATGTAAGTCACGGATGTATAAGAATGCACAATAGCGAGGTTGAATGGCTATTTGACCAAGTTCCACTAGGAACAGTCGTTTTAATAAAAAATACATCAAATTCAGATAACTATATAGCTAATTACTACAATGTAAAATTATTACAAAGTGGTTGGTTTACTGAAAACAAAAAAACATATTATAGAAAATCTAATGGTCAATTAGCTAAAGGATGGACTAAAATAGATGGTAAAACTTACTATTTTGGTAAATCAAAAGGTCAATTATACACTGGATGGGCTACAATAGGTGGAAATAAATATTATTTAGGCACTGATGGGGCTAGACGTACAGGATGGCAAACAATAGGCGAAAATAAATATTATTTCAATTCTAAAGGTGTAATGACTAAAGGATGGGCCACAATAGACGGTGATAAATACCATTTTGGTAAGATATCAGGTAAATTAGCTACTGGATGGACTACAATAAGCGGCAAGAAATATTACTTCGGTACAGATGGTGTGAAACAAACTGGATGGATTACAGTAGGCAGTAATAAATACTATCTAGGAACTGACGGTGTAAGACGCACTGGTTGGAGAACAATAGATGGAAATAGATATTACTTTGGTAAATCATCAGGTAAATTATACACTGGATGGGCTACGATAGGTGGTAAAAAATACTACTTAGGAACTGATGGCGTTATGGTTACTGGAAAACAAACAATAAATGGTGTTGTTTATGAATTTGGTAAAGACGGAGTACTAAAAGGAAAAGTCGAAGAGCAAGATAAAGAACCTGACAAACAACCAGAAAATGACCAAACTACAAAAGATAATAAATCAGACAATGAAGATAATACAAAATCTAACTTAGAAAACAATAATGTTGAACAAGATACTCAAGTATTAGAAAATGTTAAATAATTATTAGGGTTTCTTCGGTTAAGAAACTGATTTATTTAGATAAAAATACTGCTTTCAATGAGGAATTAAACTCCTCTTTGGAGGCAGTATTTTTTGATTGTAAGTAAATTGTAATATTTTTGTATAGTTTATTTGATTGAATATTGATTTTTGTTAGTCTATAATAAATGAGGTAACACGAACTATTTTAATATATTGATTATTAATGTAAGACAATTATAATTTAAGGGGGAGATATTTTGAAGAGATTAAATTCAATATTCAAAATGGACAAAAAGAATAGGCATCAAATTTTATTATGGCTAATTGGAGGATTAATTTTAACATTTGCAACTGAAATTTTTCTTAGAGGAAGTATTAAAGAAGTAGTTTCATGGGTAAAGGAAACACCAGGGGTTATGCTAGCTAATTACCTTTTAATACTTATGCTTACATCTATATTTTTCTTGGCAAAAAGAAAATATATGGTATACTTCATTAGTTTTGTGGTAATACTAGGAGTGTCGATAACTACTTTTTTCCTTATGAAAGTTAGGGGGACTCCGCTTACATTCTCTGATTTATATTCTATTGGTGAGGCTATGGAAATAGCAGATAAGTATATAAATCCAACTATTATAATAATAGGCATAGTATGCATAGCGTTTTTGGTTGTTTTTTGTGTATTTCTATATAAATTAGATGGCGATACAAAGAGATTTAAATTAATAAACTTTGTACTTGTTTTTGTTGTGAGTGCAGTATTTTTTACTACAGTAAAATCTCAACAAGCCAAAAATATAATGGTATATAAAAGATGGGATATTCCAGCATCCTATAAATGCAATGGTTTGACATATTCAACTGTAGAATCATGCTTAAAATACATAAGAACTAAACCAAATGATTACTCACAATCAAAAATAGCTAAAATTAAAGAAAAGGTCGATAAAGCAGAAGCTAATGACAATAGAAAATTAAACAAAAATAAACCTAACGTACTATTTGTTCAATTAGAAGCGTTTATGGACCCAGAAACAATAAAAGGTGTAAAATATAGCAAAGATCCAATACCAAATTTCAGGAAATTAACTAAACTTTACACAAGCGGTATGGCCAATGTTCCAACAACAGGAGGAGGTACTGTTAGAACTGAGTTTGAAGTTATGACAGGAAACAATATCGACTATCTTACTCCAGGAGAAATACCATACAGCACAATTTTAAAAAGCAAATATTATAATTCTGTAGCAACAACACTTAGTTCACAAGGTTATGAAACTCATGCTGTGCATAATTTCCAGGGAAATTTCTATGGTAGAAACAACGCCTATGGAAAATTAGGATTTGGAGATTTCACATCACAAGAATATATGAGTGGCTATGAATTAAACGAAAGAAACTGGATAAAAGATAAAATACTAACTAAATATATAAAAAAAGCATTAGACTCAACAGAAGGTTCTGATTTAGTATACACAGTAACTGTACAAGGACACAGTAGTTATCCAACAGATGCGGAAAATTACGATTTTCCAATAAAAGTAAGTGGTAGTTTAGATCAAGAGATACTAAATCAATTATATTACTATGCTAATCAAATTAAAGGAACTGATGATTTTATTGGGGATTTAGTGAATATGGTTGACAAAATGGATGAAGATACAATAGTATTATTCTATTCTGACCATATGCCAAACTTAAAATTATTTACTGACGATAATTTTTATCTAGATAAATTCAAGGCTCCATATGCATTTTATGCTAATTATGACATAGAAAAATATGACATAGATAAAATAGAATCTTACGAATTAAGCTCTTTAATGTTTAAAGAGGCTGGACTAAAATACGGTCCAATGGAAAGATTTAATACATATATGAAAAATGATAAAGACTTTGCAAAGATGCAAGATTTAATAGAATACGATGTATTGTTTGGAAAATCATACTATATAAGTGATGATGAAAAACCAAAGAAAAATAAAATCAAAATGGGTATCGACAATGTTTGTGTAAGTAGAATAGAACATAAAGACAACAAGATACTTATACATGGCGAAAATTTCACTACAAATAGTAGGGTTTATTTAAATGATAGTCCTGTAAGCAAAAGATTTATAAATGAAAATACTTTAGAAGTTGATGAAATAGATAACTTAGAAAGAGTATCTGTTAAACAAATAGGACGTAATAGTGTAGTACTTAGCTCAAGTGATGACTTTGACTACAATTCATTAAATGCAAGTAAATAAGATAAGTTGGGGGTATAAAGCACTTCTGTGTGTTTATACCCCTAAATTAATAACATATAGAAAATAAACGAAAAAGGGAGATGAATTAAATGTCGAGGACTGCTAAGAACGCCGTTATAATTATGGTGGCAACTTTACTGTCTAGAGTATTGGGATTTTTGCGTGAAACAATTTTAGCAAATTTCTATGGAACTAGCATGGTAGCTGATGTTTTTGTACTAACATTTAATATACCAGGGCTAATTATATCAATTGTAGGATCAGTAATATATATGATGTACATACCTATGTATTACGACACGAGGGACCGATTGGGTGAGAATGAAGCTCTTAAGTTCACAAATAATATTTTAAATATTTTATCAGTATTTTCAATAATAGTATCTATATTGGGAATAATTTTTGCAGGAGAAATAATAAAAATATTTGCAATCGGATTTACAGGTGAAAAATTTAACCTTGCAGTTCAATTCTTGCGAATTATGATGTTTGGAGTTTTATTCTTATCTCTAAACAAAATACAATCATCTTTCCTACAAGTAAAGGAAAGTTATCTGCCAGCATCTATAGTTGGTGTAGTTTATAATATAGTAATAATAATTGCGATATTTATAAGTGTAAAATTAGGAAGTTACTATTTAGCTATAGGGGCTCTTGTGGGGCTTTTTATACAAGTGCTTTTATTACTTCCATGCATGTATAAAAGAGGTTATAGATATAGCTTTTATATGAACATAAAAGATGAATCAATCATTAAGATGATAAAATTGAGTATACCTATGATGATGGGTGTTGCGATGAGTCAGCTAAATGTATATGTCGATAAAGCACTTGCAAGTACTTTAGGAGATGGTAAATTAGCCGCACTTAACTATGCATCACGTCTAAATGACTTTGTGGTTGCGCTTTTTGTAACATCTTTAATTACAGTTATTTATCCAAAATTATCTCAATTTGTAAATAATAAAGACACAATAAATTTTAAAAAGATAATTGTAAAATCAAGTAACTGTATCATATTAGTCGTTGTGCCTATAGTCTTAGGTGCGATAATTTTAGCTGAACCAATAGTAAGAGTCTTATTAGAAAGAGGTAGTTTCAGCGCCGAATCTACAGCTATGACTTCTAATGCATTAAAATTATACGCAATAGGTATAATAGGGTATGCAGTAAAAGAGATTTTAAGTAGAGGATTTTATTCACTTGGGGATACAAAAACACCTATGATAAATTCATCTATCTCTGTAATAATAAACATAATACTAGATTTAATATTCATAAAACCATTTAGTTATATGGGGCTTGCGATGGCGACTAGTATTTCATATATGGTAACTGTAGTACTTATGTTTTTCAGCCTTAGAAAAAAAGTCGGCTCATTTAATGGAAGTGCAGTTGTATCGACATTTTTAAGATCATTAATAGGGGCAATTGTGATGTCTATAGTCGTTATATTAATTTATAACAACTTAGTTGCTGTTTTAGGTTTATCTTTTATAGGCGAATGTACATCATTAGCTGCAGCTATTTTAGGTGGAATAATAGTATATATAATTTGTATGAAGATATTAAAAGTTGAAGAAATGAAATTAGTTGAAGATAGCGTAAAAAACTTTTTTAAAAGATAAAAACTTAAAATATAAGTATGTTGAAGTATAAGTAGTTGAAAATAAAAAGTTTAAAAATAAGAATTAAAAAGCTTAAATGCAATTTGAAAAAACACAAAAAATGTCCAAAAACTTGGAAAATTAGTCGTGTATGTAAATTTATTAAAAAATAAAAGGAATTTACTTAAATTTATATTAAAAATCTAATAAAAATGTTTTTCACCTTAAATTAAAAAGTAAAAAAACTAATTCTTAAAAATTTGTTTTCAAAAAAAAATCTAAAGATAAGGTATAAAAAATCAACTTGCTGGTAAAAAATATCGAATTATGCTAGAATGATTAGGAAATACAAATTTTAGAAATTAGGGGGTGAGTGTCAAACATCATGTTTACTGAAAAGAAAACAAAATCGACACTATCAAAAGCATTAGCATTAGGGATGGTTGCAACTTCAGTATCATTTGGAGCACAAACTGCAACTGCAGACGCAGCAAAAATTGAAAATACGAATACAACTTCAACATATAAAACTCAAACATCAAAAACTGGAATAGTTACAGCATATGCCTTAAATATAAGAAAAGGGCCATCAACTTCTTATGAAAGAATAGGTTCTTTAGCTGAAGGACAAAAGGTTACTGTTACTAGTACTGCTAGCAATGGCTGGTACAAAATAAAAACTTCATCTGGAAAAGTTGGATACGTAAGTCCAAAATACTTAAAAGTATCAACAACTGAAGCAGATAAAGATGACAAAGATGATAATGAAAATACTCATAAGGGAACTTATGTAGTAAAAACTTACACAAAAATATCAAAAGTTGGTAGAGTTTCTGTAAGTTCATTAAACCTTAGAACAGGTCCATCTACTTCTTATTCTAAAAAGGGAAGCCTTCACAAAGGATATGTAGTAGGTATAGTAAAACAATACAGCAACGGTTGGTACGAAGTTAAATTAAAAGGTGGTAAAAAAGGATGTGTTGATGGTTCTTATTTAAAAATAACTTCAGGAACATCTTCTGATTTAAAAAATGGAAGTTCATCATCAACTGGAAAAGAAGATAACAACGACGGTACTGTTTCAAGTTCAAAAGTACAAGCTGTAATAAATATGGTAAAAAGACAAGTTGGTAAACCATATGTTTACGGTGCAGCTGGGCCAAATTCTTTTGACTGTTCAGGTCTTACATATTATTGCTATAAAAATGCGGCTGGAATAACTCTTAATAGATCTTCAGCAGCACAAGCATCAAATGGAAGATATGTTAGCAAAAGTGAATTAAAACCAGGAGACTTAATATTCTTCAATAGTGGAACAAACCGTATCCGCCATGTTGGTATGTACGTTGGAAATGGACAATTTATCCATGCTCCAAGTCCAGGAAAAAGTGTAAAATATGAAAACTTATATTCTTCATACTATGTAAAAGGATATGTTACAGCTAGAAGAATAATAGGATAATAATTGAAAATCTAAAATCGAAATAAAGATCACATGTATCGGTTTTTATAAAGAAGTCTTTATTCTAAACACCTTTCACAAGGTAGACTTCTTTGAAACGCATTAACGGAAATTATATTTATATATAATCTAAAATTGATTATAATTTCCTATGCGTTATAAAAAAATCGTAATTTCATGTGGTCTTTTTTTGCTCTAAAAAGAATATACATACTTTATTCTTCATAAAATTTACTATTAGACAAGTAATTGGAGGAAATTGGTATGATTAATATTGCGGGGAAATTAATAAGTAATAAAGTGAATAATATCAGATTCTTTTTGAATTATCCTAAGATAGATATAGAAGAAGAAAATGATCATGTTCAGAAATTTGTGGAACTTGTAAATAAATCTATAAAAAATGAGGTCGATATTTTTGAGGAGATAGTAATAAATACTTATTTTGAGGAGAATATTATAGGAAATGTAAACGCAATATCTGAGTTTCAAATCGCATTTAACCGAGGTAATATAATCAGTATGCCGATGGAGTTTACACAAATTATTGGACTTACTGATATTAGCCATATATACAGCTACAATTACGATTTTAATTTGATGAAAAAAATCACACTGAATGATATTTTTAAGCAAGATATAGACTTTGAAAAAATTATCGAAAGCTATGTAATGGAAGAAATTTATGAGATATTGGATAATTATAAAAGTAATATGACTTATGGTGTATATGAGCTTATGATGGAGGCGATTTATATATGTGATGATCCAGTTTTTTATTTTAATGGTAGGGAACTGGTTATTTGTATATCTAGTTTTGAGCTTACAAGCCAGGTCGACAATTTGATTGAATTTCCGATATCTTTTAAGAAGATAAAAAATATTTTGAGCGATTATGCGCTTAGAAATATTTATTTGTATTAGATTTTAATTTATTGTGTGAAAAATATAATTGTAGAGAGAAAATATACTTATAAAATTGGAGGTAATTTATGGGAAAATTTATAAAGTATAATAGAGAGGAAGCTACCAAGTATGCTACAAAGTGGGCATTATCAAGGAATCCAGCTTATAAAGATTATGAAAAATGGGGCGGAGATTGTACAAATTATGTGTCTCAATGTGTACATGCTGGAGGTATACCTTTTGACCACGAAGGCAATAATATATTAAAACAATGGTATTGGTATAGCGATATGAACAGAACCCCTAGCTGGACGGGGGCTGAGCCTTTTTATAAATATTTAATTGGAAATAATACAGACGACACACAAAATTTTGGAGTTTATGCAAAAGAAGTAGCTTATAATGAATTGGAACTTGGTGATATTGTTCAACTTATATACGAAAATGATTTGGCATATCACAATATGATAATAACCGACGTTATTTTAGAAGGAAATTATTTAATCGACTATTTAATTTGTCAACATACTTATGATTTATTAAATTATCCACTTAGTATGAAACAGGGCGAAAAAAGATACATAAAAATTTTAGGATATTATGAATCATAATGGATTAAAATGTTAATAATATTTGAAAAAAGCCTTTCTTAATGATAAAATTACTGTATAACATATAGAAAATTATGCTTATTTTAAAAGTTTATATTAAGATAATTTAAACCATAATAAAATGAGAAAGGTGAATTCGGTGACTAAGAAAAAAACAGGTAATACAACAAATAAAGAGGGTAAAAAAACTACACAAACTAGAAAAAAACAAAGCACAACTACGAGAAGTAGAGAATCACAAAGCAGAAACACTATAACTAGTACTCAAAATAGAAATACTAAAAGTGGAAATACACAAACTAGGACAGCAAAAAGAAGTAGTGGGCGTAAAAAATTAAAAAAGAAAAAAGGATTACATAGAAAAAAGACATCATTGAGAACTAGGAGATTAATTGCATTGGTATGCACGATTTTAATACTAATAGTAGTAGGATTTATAGGCAAAAAGACTGTAAGTTTTGTAAGCAGTATTTGGCCTAATATAGAGTCAGTGAAAAATTCTCTTACTGGTGGAAAAATCGACAAGACAAATGTAGACACTAGTGATCAATACGACATAAATGACGAAAAACAACCAACTCTAGAAGCAAAACACAACATATTTATAGATGTCGGTTGTGGTGGTAATGAAACTGGATACGTCACAAAAGACAATGTAAAAGAAAAAGATTTAGATTTAGAAATAGCGAAATTAGTAGCAAAGCAATTATCAAAATACGACGATGTAAATGTAATATTATCAAGACAAGAAGACGTATATATGAGTGCTGATGAAAGAAAATCTTTAGCAGAAAATCAAAATGCAGAACTTTTTGTATCTATACATATGGCTGGTGAAAACACTGGAAAAGCTGATGGAGTTGAGACTATATACTATAAAGGTTCACAAAATGGTTCTTATGATTTTGCAAGTCTTATGCAAACTTCTATAATGGCTTTTATAAAGGCCGAAAATAGAGGGACAAGTGCATATGAAATGAGTGTATTAAAGGACAACTCTATGCCTTCTATATACATTCAATGCGGTTTCCTTAGTAATTCTGCAGAAAAGAAAAAACTAACAGATAAAGAATACCAGCAAGAATTAGCAAAAGGGATAGCACAAGGAATACTGAGTTACATAGATGCTAAAAAATAAAAAAGGAAGTGCTTATTATGGATAATTTAGAAGTAAAGAAAATTTTAATTGAAGAATCTTTGAGAAAAAGTCAAATGTCACAGATTTTTGATGTTGTTTCAAATGATAAAATGGTATTTTTCAGATCGTTACAACAATATAAAAACAACAAATTATTGTTGGGAATAATATTAGATGAATCTGCTTATACAACTATAACAATTTTCTTTGGAAAAGTTATAGATGAATCTAGAAAAGACATAATAATAAAATTAATAAATGAATTAAATGGATTACATAATGTAGAAAAATTTGTTTTAAACAGAAATGATGAACTTTTAGTTCAAGTACCATATGTGGCTTTATCACAAGATTTTAATGGAGATATAGCTCTAGATTTATTAAAAACACTTTACCATATGCTAACTAACAATGCATACGATAAATTCGAAGACATTTTAGGTGAAAGCATGTGTAACAAATTATAATAATGTTTGCACTTTAAAAAATAAAATAATTTTATATAACAAATCATAAATAAAAGGGGGTCAATTTTGGATAAATAAAAACTATCTGGAATTGACTTTTTTGTTAATTAAAATGATTATTAAAATTTAATTGTATCTAATGGGGGAGATATTATGGAAGGGAGTTTTGTAGTTTCAAGAAAATATGAAAATAAGTTAGACATTAAAACAAGAAAAGAAAGAGGCATCTACTATACACCTTATGTAGTAGTAAAGTACATATTAGATAATACTATTGGAAAACACGACATAGTACAAAATCCATATCCAAAAATTTTAGATATGAGTTGTGGATGTGGCAATTTTTTAATACAAGCATATACCATGCTTTACAAAAAGTTTTACGATAACATAGATAAACTAAATCAAAGATATGGACAAGACTTTATATGTAAAGAAGACATAGGTTTACATATTATAAAAAATTGTATTTTTGGAGTCGATACAGATAATGGCGCTCTAATGATATTAGAAAATGAATTGAAAAAGATTTTAAAAAAGGAATTAAGAGAAACGTATAAACACAAACCTCTTATAAGAGATGATGATTTAGATGAAATTTTAGACGAAGAATATCTAGACAAGCTCAATATATTTTGTGGTGATAGTTTAAAAAATGATTTGAGCGAGGTTTTTGGAGTTGATAAATTCGACTATATAATAGGAAATCCACCTTATGTAGGTCAAAAATATCTAGATAATAACTATAAAAAATTTCTATATAAAGAATTTGAAGAGGTGTATAAAAATAAAGGTGATTTGTATTTTTGTTTTTATAAAAAGATTTTAGACTTATTAAGACAAGACGGAAAATCTGGGATTATAACACCTAGATATTTTATGCAAAGTCCATCAGGAAAATATCTAAGAAGTTATTTAGTAAACAACTCTCAAATAGAAAAAATAATTGACTTTCTAGGAGCGAACTTATTTACAGGTCTAGGGGTTGCGAGTTGCATAGTTATTTTTGGACATAAAATAAAAATAGACAATAAAAACAACTGCTTAGAATTATATAAAATAAAAGATGAAAATATAAATATAAAGAAAATCGCCAATTTAGAAGACTATATAAATAAAGAAAATTTTAAAAAAATAAATGTAGAGATAGATTCTCTTGGCGATACTTGGCTTATGGTTGAACAGGCAGAATTTGAATTTTATAATAAAATTCAAAATAAGTGTGAATATTTCTTAGAAGAAATTTGTGAAAGTTTTCAAGGTATAATTACAGGCTGTGATAAGGCCTTCGTTGTGGATAAAAATGATAAAAATCTGCAAAAAATAAATGGAAAATTTTTAAAAAACTGGATAAAAAACAAAGATATTGGGAAATATATAATAAATAATTCACAATCTATGTTAATATATTCAAACGACATAAAAAACGAAGAAGAAGAAGAGTTTTTAGTTGAAACATTTTTAAAACCATATAAACAAAAGCTACAAAATAGAAGAGAATGTAGAAGAAATTATAGAAAATGGTATGAATTACAGTGGGGAAGAGAAAAATATTTATTTGAACAGAAAAAGATAATGTACCCTTATAAATCCCGAAGTAATAAATTTGCAATAGATATAGATAATACTTATGGAAGTGCTGATATTTACTCATTTTATATAAAAGATGAATATAAAAATGAGTTTTCATATGAATATTTAGTTGGCTTATTAAATTCAAAAACATACGATAAATATTTTAAAATAATCGGAAAAGAAATGGGCAAAAAGGTATTCGATTATTATCCAAATAAAATAATGAAGTTAAAAATATTTAAAGACGAAAATTATGACGAAATAGAAGCACTATCTAAAGAAGTAGTATCACTTTCAAGACAAAAAATAATGGTGAGTAATGAACTTAATACATATATAAATGAATGTAACGGAAAAACTGTAGAAAAATTAACAATATCAACAGTTCAAGGCGAATTTAAAAATAATTTTTTAGAAATTAATGGATATGAAAACGTTGCAAAAATACAAGACAAAAAAATTTCTCTCTTAAAAGAAAAAAATTACCTTGAAAAAAAAATCGATTTCATAGAAAATAAAATAGACGAAAGAATTAAAAAATCTTTAAATTTATAAAACACTTATTTGAATTTTTAACTTTAAATAAAACAATAAGGTGATGTAAATGAAAGGTTTAGTTTTAGAAGGGGGAGGCACAAAGGGTGCTTACCAATTAGGGGCTTATAAAGCTTTGAAGGAATTAGGTATGGAGTTTGATGGAATTGTCGGAACTTCAATAGGTGCTCTAAATGCAGCATTTATAATACAAGGTGATTATGACATAATGGAAGACATATGGTTAAATCAAGATTACAAGAGTTTTATGATAATAGAAGAAGATCTATATGAAAAATATAAAAATACTGAATTTAAAGTAAAAGATATTGTAGCTATTGTAGATTTAATGAATAGAGTCAGAAAAAATGAAGGAATAGATATAACACCTTTAAAAAATTTATTAAAAGAATATATAGATGAAGACAAAATAAGAAAGTCATCTAAAGATTTTGGGTTGGTAACTGTATATTTAGACAAAAAAATAATTCCACAACATCTTATGAAAGAAGATATACCTGAGGGGCAACTTGTAGATTATTTGATTGCAAGTGCAAGTTTACCAATATTTCAGCTAGATAAATTAGATGATAAACTTTATTTAGACGGTTTTTTATCTGATAATACACCAGTTGGGTTATTGGCGAATAAAAAATATGATGATATAATAGTACTTAGATTATCGAATGATGTCACAGGAGATAAAAATTTAAAGAAATATGTAGATATAAATCTTACAGTAATAAAACCATCTATGGATTTAGGGGGATCTCTTAATAAGGATAAAGACCATATGGAGAAATTATTTAAATTAGGATATATGGATGTTATGAAAACCTACAAAAGATACGATGGAGTAAAATATTTCTTTAATGCAGATTTTATATACGATGAAAATACTTGTTTTGATATGATAACAAATTTAAACATAAAGACGATTCAAGATATATGTAAAATTTTAAAAATTAAAAGAGAACCGAGTCTTAGAGTTCTGCTAGAAAATATAATTCCACAAATTGGTGATATATTACATTTAGAAAAAGAATTTACATATAAAGATATTTTTTATAGTATATATGAGAGAATACTTGAGGAAAATAATATAGATGTTTTAAAATTATATGATTTTTCGAAAGTTATAGATTTGGTTAACTCACAAATCGAACCAATAGATTACGATTATGATAATAATGATAATAAACACATTATTTCATTAAATAAAAAAGAGAAAATTGAAAAGGCAATAATAAATAAAATACTAAATGATTTTAAAAATCAAAGTTTAAAAAAGATGCCGATTTAATTTTATTTTACTAAAAATAATATTTCCAAAGAAAAATAAAATTTTTATGTATATTAATTAGGAGGTACACAATGGAAAAAACAGTAGTAATAAAAAATGCAACAGGGTTACATGCTAGACCAGCAGGAATGTTTGTAAAAAAAGCTTCAGAATTCACTTCAACAGTAGAAGTATTAGCTAAAGGAAAAACTGTAAATGCTAAATCAATCATGGGAATAATGAGTTTAGGTTTAGGTCAAGGTGAAGAAATAGTAGTTAAAGCTGAAGGTGCAGATGACGCTGCTGCAGTAGATGCATTAGTAGAATTAATCGAAAGTGGATTTGGTGAATAAGAATCAATACAATATAATATAAAACCTGGGGTTTCCCAGGTTTTTATATAAAATTACTACAATAAATTAAAAGGTTTTTATGATAAAGATTTCTTTATATAGGAATTAAAATAAATAATATTTAGAAAATAAGAGCAAAAGTAACGATAGATTATATCTTATAATCAAGGGTATATTTTAGGAGGAATAAATATGTTTAAAGGAACAGCAGCATCACCAGGTATCGTACTTGGGAAAGCGTTAGTATTAGAGCATAATGAATTAGTAATAGAAAAGAAATCAATATCTGATGTAGATAAAGAAATAGAAAGATTAAACGATGCGGTTGCAATATCAAAAGCTGAATTAGAAAAAGTAAGAGATAAAGCAAAGGTAGAATTAGGGGAAGAAGAAGCACAAATATTCGAATCTCATTTATTAGTTTTAGAAGATCCAGAATTATTAGGTTCTGCAATAGACAAAGTAAAATCTGAAAATGTCAATGCTGATTTTGCATTAAACGAAATAAAAGAAATGTTTGTTGGTATGTTTGAAGCTATGGACAACGAATATATGAGAGAAAGAGCTGCAGATATAAAAGACGTTACAAATAGAATATTAAGACATCTATTAGGGGTTAAGATAGTTGATTTAGCTGCATTAGAAGATGAAGTTGTTTTAGTTGCACATGATTTAACTCCATCAGATACAGCTACTATGGATAAAAAGAAAGTTTTAGGTTTCTTAACTGATATCGGTGGTAGAACTTCTCATACTGCTATAATGGCTAGAACTTTAGAAGTTGCTGCAATAGTTGGTTTAACTGATGCTACTGAGCAAATAAAAGACGGGGATTTCGTAGTATTTAACGGAGATACTGGTGAAGTTATATTAAACCCAGATGAAGAAACAATAGCTAAATATTCTCAAATGAAAAAAGAATTTGAAGAATATAAAAAATCATTAGAGTTATTAAAAGGACAAGCATCTGTTACTACTGATGGAAAACATGTTGAATTAGCAGGAAACATAGGTACTCCAAATGATGTTGAAGGTTTAATCAAAAACGATGCTGAAGGTGTTGGACTTTATAGAACTGAATTCTTATATATGGATAGAACTGATTTCCCAACAGAAGATGAACAATACGAAGCTTATAAAGCAGTACTTGAAGGAATGAGCGGAAAACCAGTTGTTATAAGAACTTTAGATATAGGTGGGGACAAAAAACTTGACTACCTACAAATGGATGAAGAAATGAACCCATTCTTAGGATACAGAGCGATAAGACTTTGCCTAGATAGAAAAGAAATATTTACAACTCAATTAAGAGCTTTATATAGAGCGAGTGTTCACGGAAAATTAAGAATAATGTTCCCAATGATATCTTCATTAGAAGAATTATTACAAGCTAAAGCTGTATGTGAAGAAGTAAAAGCTGAATTAGATACAGAAAATATCCCATACTCAAAAGATGTAGAAGTTGGTATGATGATAGAAGTTCCATCAGCAGCAGTAATATCTGATGTTCTTGCTAAACATGTTGATTTCTTCTCAATAGGAACAAATGACTTAATCCAATATACTTGTGCAGTAGATAGAATGAACCAAAAAATAAGCTACTTATATAACCAATTCAATCCAGCAGTATTAAGATTAATAAAAATGGTTATAGAAAATGCACATAAAGAAGGTAAATGGGCTGGAATGTGTGGAGAATCTGCAGGAGATCAAAGAATGATACCTATATTATTAGGATTTGGTCTTGATGAATTCTCTATGAGTCCAATATCTATATTACCAGCTAGAAAATTAATAAATTCTGTAAGTGAAGCAGATATGAAAGCTTTCGCAGATAAAGTTTTAGAACTTGGAACTGCTAAAGAAATAGAAGAATTTATATCTGAAACTTTTAAATAGAATTTACTTAATTTATAAATAAATTAGTTACCGAAAAATTTATATATATACACATTTATAGCCGACTTTTTAGTCGGCTTATTTTTTTGTATATATAATATTAAAATAAATTTACATAAAAGTAGATGTTTATTAAAAAAACTTTATATATTTTTAAGTTATTATTCGAAGATTTGTGATAAAATAGTGCTTATAGTGGAAAAGTTACAATAAAGTTACAAAAACAACATTAGGTATTGACATATTATTCCAAAAATATAAGGTTAATATCAAATAGCAGAAAATTAACATTGATAATTGTAAAAAATACTGCTATTATTGATAAGGAACTTTGCTAGAATAAAAGATTAGAGAAATTTTAATAATCAAAATAGGAGAAACCTGCGCGAAACAAAACAAATTTCTAGTAAAAAAACTTAATTTAAAACTTAGTAAGTGAATAATTTAATTTAGAAAGGAGGAGAATATTGTCAAGATAAGACAATATATTATTATGTACGATAAGACTACTATAATGCAAATTGCAATAATTGTTATCGGTATAGTGATAACACTTTATTTAGGAATAAAAGAAAAACGAAAAAATGAAGAAAATATAAATAAATTAAATCTAAGAATAAATGTAAATGGTATAAGAGGTAAATCTACTGCGACGAGACTTATAACTGGTGTTCTAAATGAAGCAGGTTATAAAGTAGTAGGAAAGACGACAGGTACATCTCCAAGAATGATATACTGGAATAATAAAAAAGAAGAAGTAATTGTTCGTAACTCAGCTGGGGCTAACATAAAAGAGCAAGTTCATGTAATCGATAAAGCTGTAAAAGTTGGTGCTGAGGCTTTAGTATGTGAATGTATGGCTGTTAGACCTGAGTATCAAGATGTTTATCAAAATGACATTTTTAAAGCAAACATAACAGTAATAGTAAATGTATTAGAAGACCACTTAGATGTTATGGGGCCAACTACTGATGAAATTGCGATGGCATTTTCAAATACAATACCATACAACGGGTACTTAGTAGTAGATAATGGACCTTATGTAAAATACTTCACAGAAGAATGTAAAAAGAGAAACACTAAGATAGTTGTTGCTGATAATTCAAAAATACCAGAAGGGTTAATTGAAAAATTCGGTTATACAATTTTCGAAGACAATATATCTCTTGCACTAGCAGTTGCTGAAATATTAAACATAGAACCAGAAATGGCATTTAGAGGAATGGTAAATGCAAATCCTGACCCAGGAGCTGCAACTATTACAAATTTCGGCAAAGCAGGACAAAACAGCGTATTCGTAAACGGGTTTGCTGCAAATGAACCATCATCAACTCTAGCAATTTGGGATAAAATAAAAGAGACACTTCCAAATACGGAAAATCCTATTGTTTTATTCAATGGTAGAGATGATAGAGTGGACAGAACCGATCAATTTATTGAAGATTGTTTCCCATACTTAAGCGAAAAAGCAACTTTAGTAGCTATGGGTGAAGGAAGCGACAGAATACAAAAAGCGATAGACAGCGGAAAATTACCAAATATAAAACAATTTATCGATTTATCTGATTTAGAAATAGATGAATTAATCGAAAGACTGTATTCTATGTCAAAAAATAGAATATTATATGGAATAGGTAATATTCATGGAGATGCAGACATATTACTACAAGATATGTTTGGAATCTATATAAATGATGAAAACGAAGATGACAACAAAGGATTCACTTTTGGAAGTAGTTTAGGAGCTTATATTCAAAACATACTATAATAAAAAAATTGGAAGGACATATTAAGGAGGAATTATGTATATAACAGATTTTTATATGTCGCTAATAATAGGAGTTATCGGAACTTTATTATTTGTTGAGACATTTGGAATAACACCGGGTGGAATAATAGTAGCAAGTTATTTAGCTTTAGTTTTTGATTCACCAATAACGATGGTATTGATATTTTTAGTTTCGTTTATAACTTATGGTATAGTAAATTATATACTGCCTAAGTTTGTGATATTATATGGTAGAAGAAGATTTGTAGCTACGATAGTTGTAGCAGTTATACTAAAACTTATATTTGAAGCAATTTATCCACTAACACCATTCCCAACATTCGAATTTAGAGGAATAGGTATAATAGTACCAGCATTACTGTCAAATTGTTATGCTAGACAAGGTATAAAATTAACTGTAGTTTCAACACTTGTTATGACAGCAGTAGTTTATGGAATAATGCAAATAATTTACTTAGTGTAGGTGATTTTTATGGAAAGAAAATTGACGTTACAAGAAAAGGTACAAGCTTTTATAAAGAGACAGCCAAGAACATCTGGAAAAACAGTATCTATAATTATAGCAGTATTAGCAGTTATAGTATTTGGAGCAGGTGTAGTTGGAAATGCGCTTAATAAAAATGCAACTTCATCTGTAAGTGAATATAATGGTGGCAAACTTGTAAAAGGTACTGTAGTTGGAGATATGATGCTTGGTAGATCGATAACTAACAAGGGCTCAAAAAACAACTATAAAAATATGTTCTCAGGTGTGTCTGATTTATGGAAAGACTCAGATTATGTTGCTGGAAACTTAGAATGTGTTCTTTTAGATAATGCATCAGATTATGAGAAAAACGACAAAGAAATACACATAAACGCAGAGACAAAAACTGCAAATGTATTAAAAGAAAATGGATTTACTCTTGTAAGTTTAGCAAACAACCACTTAGCAGACTTCAAAGCTAAAGGTGTTGTAAATACGTTAGATACTTTAGACAAAGTTGGATTAAAACATGTTGGAGCTGGAAGAAATTTAACAGAAGCTGCAGAGTATGATATACAAGAAATAAATGGGGTTAAAATAGCTACAATTGCTGTAAGTGACATAATTCCTAAAGATTTCGCAGCGAGAGATTCAAAAGCAGGTATTTTAACTACAAAAACATTAAAATACTATCAAGCAGTTAAAGATGCTTCAGAAAAAGCAGACCTAGTTATTGCAAACATCCACTGGGGTGTTGAATATGGAATGACAGAAACAGAAGCTCAACAACAATTAGCAAGAAACTTAATAAACTGGGGTGTTGACGTAGTAATTGGTTCACATCCACACGTGCTTCAACCAGTAGAAAAATACGGAGATGGTATAATATTCTACAGTATGGGTAACTTTGTGTTCGACCAAGGTTGGAGTAGAACAAAAGACAGCATGGTTTTAAATTATTATGTTGATGAAGATGGTAATTGTAGTTTTGAAATAACTCCAATTAGAATAAAAGACGGTTATCCAGAAGTGACAAATAACGCCTTCTTCAAAAAGAGAACTTATAGAACTCTGACTAAAAATTTAAAAGATAGTGATTATGAAGTTAAATCAAATACATTACTTATGAAAAATGCTATAAAAATTGATTTAAATAAAAATAATCAAACTGATGCAAATGCTGACAACACAGATGTATCAAATGGTATAAATACAACAAGTGATGTAAATAATACAGATAACAATACAGCTACTGGAACAAATACACAATACTAAAACAAATTGAAAAATAACATGTAACAATTTAGAGGAATAGACATTTTAGATAAGACATCAATTAAAATAATTTTATTGGAGAATGATGTTATGGCAAAAAATAAAAGAAGAAGTAAGAAGAAAAGCACTAAACAAAACAAGAACCTTGGTTTAATAATTGTTGCAATTGCAATTTTAGTGATTGGTGGGGGAATATATTTCTTAAAATCATCAAAAACTAAAAATCAAGCAAACACGAATGCAACAATAGAAAGTAGCCACTCATATGTTGTAAGTACTTCGAACGAAAAAGCGACAGAAATCGGCGAAAAAGTACTTGCTGAGGGCGGAAATGCAGTTGATGCTGCAATAGCAGTTTCTTATGCTTTAGGAGTTGCTCAACCTTATGCATCTGGAATAGGTGGAGGCGGGGGTATGTTAATATACAACCCTGATAATGACGAATACAAGTTTTATGATTACAAAGACTGTTCACCTTTTTCAAACGAAAAAAGACAAGGAGACATAGGGGTTCCTGGTTTTGTAGCAGGTATGGAGAAAATATCTAAAGATTTAGGAACTAAGAATATATCTGATTTAATTGGATATTCTGTTGATTTAGCTAAAAACGGAGTTACAGTAAATGCTGATACATTAAAGGCGATGAATTCATTCTCAAATTTACTAGCAAAAGATAAAGACTATGTTAAAGACGGTGAACTTCTTAAAGAAGGTGACACATTAATTCAATCTGAATTAGCTACAACACTAGAAAAAATCCAAAATGAAGGTGCAAAGGCATTTTATAGTGGAGAGATTGCTGAAAATATAGCAAAAGCAGGTTCTATGAAGGTATCTGATTTAGAACAATATGAAGTCAAAACACATGAACCAGTTTCTGGGGAATTTAATGGCTACAAAGTGGTTTCTGCTCCACCACCATTTTCAGGAACATCACTTATACAAATGCTAGAAATAATAGAACAAGAAGGCAAGACAAAAGATATAAAAGACGCAAATACTTACCTAGAAGTATTAAATAATGCGACAACTCTAGCAAATTACGATAGAGGTAAAAAAATCGCTGACTTGGACTTCAAAAATGTAGATTATAATTCATTAACAACTGAGGATTATATAAAAAATCTACTAAAAGAAAAAAATGCGACATATTCAGAAGATGACGAAAGTGAAAGTACAACTCACTTTGTAATAGTGGACAAAAATGGAATGGTTGTTTCATGTACAAACACATTAGGTCATTTCTATGGAGCACAAGAAAAAGTAAATGGTTTCTATTTAAATAGTAGTTTAAAAAGCTTTGGAACAAAAGGAATAAACAAGTATGAACCAGGCAAAAGACCTAGAACTTATACTTCTCCTACAATAATCCAAAAAGGAAACGACTATATAATGGGTATAGGAACTCCAGGTGGAATAAGAATTTTAAAAATGCTAGCACCTATTATAGTAGACAATCTTTACTTTGGACATGATCTTCAAGAAGCAATAAATAAATCGAGAGTTATATTCCAAGAGCCAGGCATGATAGTTCGTGAAGGTGGAAGAGATGAAGACTACATCATAAATGTGGATAATTCACAATTCCCATATATGGACTTAAAAGACCAACTTTACTTCGGCGCTGTTCAAGCAGGTGGAATTTCAAACGGAAAATACTTCGGAGCATCTGACAACAGAAGACTTGGAAAAGTATCTATAAATCAAGATTAATTAGTTTATAAAGCTGCTATGCAAATACGCATAGCAGTTTTTTTAATACTATAACTTTCCAAATACATATCTTAGTGATACAATAAATATCAAAGAGTTAGAAAAATATGTAAAATATAAAAATGACTAAGATGTAATAAGACAAAAAATGCACTTTAATAAAAGAAATTTACAAAAAAACACAATAAATGATATTATTAAGGAGGATAAAATGTCAGCATTAACAATAAGCCCAGAAGAAGTAAAGAGAGTGAAAGGATTAGGATTTTTGAATAATAAAGGGACTGATAATTTTTCAGCAAGAGTATTAACAGTAAACGGGAAAATAACTGCTGCTCAACATAGATGTTTAGCAGATGCAGCAGAGTTATTTGGAAATGGGATAATAACTTTTACAACTAGATTATCTGTAGAAGTTCAAGGTATACCATTTGATAAAATAGAAGATTTCAGAAAATATATAGCAAAAGAAGGTTTAGAAACTGGCGGTACAGGGGCAAAAATACGTCCAATTGTATCATGTAAGGGGACAACTTGCCAATATGGTAGACTAGATTCATTTAAAATATCTGAAGAAATGCACCACAGATTTTTTGAAGGATATAAAGGTGTAGCACTACCACATAAATTTAAAATGGCAGTTGGAGGATGTCCAAACAACTGTATGAAACCAGATTTAAATGATGTCGGCATAATAGGACAATTAGTGCCAATTCACGATATCGAAAAATGTAAAGGATGCAAAAAATGTAAGATAGAACAAGTATGTCCAATGCATGCTTGTAAGGTTGTGGATAAAAAAATCACTAGGGACACTAATGTATGTAACAACTGCGGCCGTTGTGTAGGAAAATGTCCATTTGGAGTAGTTGATGAAGGAACTTATGGATACAAAATTTACGTTGGTGGAAGATGGGGTAAAAAAATCTCTATCGGTAAACCACTAAGCAAGATATTTACAGATTTAGACGAAGCATTAAATGTTATAGAAAAAACTATTCTATTATACAAAAATCAAGGAATAAAAGGTGAACGTTTTGAAGAAACAATAAAACGTATAGGTTTTGAAAATGTAGAAAAACAATTATTCTCAGATGAATTGTTAGATAAAAAAGATGAAATCTTAAATCAAGAATTAGCAACAGCTAAGTAATATATATAAAGTAAATAGATTAAAAAATAGTTACATAGCTTTGAAACAAAACTAATTAAAAATAGCCTACTCTATATAAAAAGAGCAGGCTATTTTAATATACGTTTATAATTGCATAATTAAATTATTAAAAATATTTATCTGGCACCCAAGAAATCACATATTCGTAATCTGTTTTTATTTCGGGGTTTAATATTTTAAATCTTCCTTTTACCCTTTGTTCTTCCAATACACAATCCAAATGGCAAAGTGCAATACCCATATCTATTTTATTCATATCTCTATTCTTTGTAGTATAAAAATGCAATCCATCATCGTCTAATACAACTCGCCAAGGTTGAGAATTTCGAGAAGATGGCGCAAGTCTTACTGCCTCTAGTGCATCTCCGTAAATTCCAGCTTGTCTTTTTGCCATAGGAGTATAAAAATCTTCCTTATGAAACAATTTACTAAAAGGTTCTCTCTTATTATGATTATTTCCAATCATAAATCCTATAGGACTTCTTCTACTACCATGATAACCAATAGGCGAAACAACCGGCAATATATATCCATCTGGCAAATCAACTGCTTTGGCGAATTTGCCTTTGTTGAAAGTTCCTCCAAGCCACACAGTACCAAGGTCTAGGGAAGTACAATATAATATAACTTTTTCAAAAGTATATCCCAATGCCTCAAGACAAAATGGCTTGTCCTCACAATAAGCGACTAAAAAGTAATTAGGATTTTTTATAACACCATAAGTTCCAAGCTTTTCCTTGTGATAATTATCTGGATTTATAATCTTGATATTAATTTTTTTATTAAACGGATTATTAACTTCATCGATATAATTTTGAATTTTATCTAAGACAGTTGAATCAATCGGATCTTTGCTATAAGTTCTGATAGACTGCCTAGACTTAATAAGTTGAAAAATAGACTGTTTCATGGTATACCCCCTTAATTTATCCAAGTATTATATAAAAAACTTGAATTCTAAATATTTTTAAATATAGATTTCTTTATAACACATAGGAAATTATATTCATTTATAAATTTTAGATAAATATAATTTACGTATATGTGTTTCAAAAAAATCTACCTTTTTAAAGGTCTTTATGATAAAAATTTTTTTATAAGTAAATTATAGCATGAAAATTTCGCATTGAATAAAATGTGAAGTTAAAAAAGGTTAAATTTGTATAAAAAGTGCAAATAGATTAAAGAATGTTATAATATAAATACTAAGAGATATAAAGATTTATTTAAAATATGTAAATAACATTAATAGGAGATAGGGAGAACAATATGAAAAATTACGATGCTTATATTTTTGATTTTGACTATACTTTAGCAGATGCAACAGAGCCAGTTGTTGGGAGTTTTTTATACGCACTTGAAAAGATGAATCTACAAAAATCAAGTCGCCAAGATATAATAAACACAATCGGAATTCCAATAGGTGAGTCATATACAATTTTGACAGGGGACGATTCAGAAGAAGGAATAGAATTATTTAAAAAATACCAAAAAGAAAAATCAGATGAGATAACAGTACCAAATACTGTTTTTATAGGAGATGCAAAAGAAGTTCTACAAATACTTAAAAACAGAGGTAAAAAAATAGGAATAGTTTCATCTCGTTGGGGGCAACGTATAAATGATATTTTTGAAAATCTAAACTCACGAGAACTTATCGATTTTATAATAGGAACAGAACATGTTGAAAATTATAAACCAAATCCAGAGGGATTATTCAAAATGATAGATATGATAGATGCCAAAAATCCGCTTTACATCGGCGACAGTTATATAGATGCACAGGCAGCACAAAACGCCAAAATAGATTTTGTCGGAGTCACAACAGGAACAACTTCAAGGGAAAAACTTGAATCTTACCCACATATATCTGTGTTAGATGATTTAAAAGATATTTTGGAAATTTAAATATTATATGATAAAATTAACTTAGTTATAACTATAATTACGAAAAGGAAAATTAGGGGGAAAAAATGATTTTATCATATATAAAAAATAACAGGGATTATAAAAATATGTCTTACAAAGAGGCAAAAGAATATGCGCTTTTATACAGCATGGATCAATTTACTTTAACTGCTTTTAAAATTGAAGAATATCTATCAAATCCAGAGCTTAATAAAGAGATTGATGTGGTATTATTAGCTACAAATTATAGCGAAATCAACGAGTTCTTGCTTAAAGTTAAAGAAATGAAAGACGATAAAAAAGAGTATGAATCTTATTTTGAAGATGGGATTGATAAATTGATTAAAGAATATGAGAAATTCAAATATGACGACACGCTTAAGCATATTTATGAGTATTTAAATTATGCGAAAAAGTACTTCTTCTATGCGATGTAGAAATAAGTTAATTAAGTATATACAAGGCTATTGCAAATAAAAACTGCAATAGCCTTTAAATTTGTTATAAGTTACTTTATATAAATTGAAACAATATGAAAAGCACAGTATGTAGTAGACATAAAGATGAGTTGATACTATATATGGTATTTTATTTTTAGAAAAAATGCAAAAAATAAATTAAAAATAAATTATGTGGGTATACATGATAAATGGACATTATAAATATATAGACTTTAAACTCAAAATAATTGTAAAGCGATTATTCTGAGCAAAATTATAAATTGACAGTATAAACTAAGATATAAAGGAGAAATTCGATGAATTATATAGAGTTAAATAACCAAGTTATAATCAGGGATGAGAATGGAAAATATCAACTTAATAAAGATAAAGAAGCTCTAAAATCATATTTAGAGGATTACATAGAGCCAAAAATGAAGAAATTCGACAATTTGAATGATAGATTAAATTATTTAGTTGAAAATGACTACTACTCAAAGGAAATTTTAGATTTGTATGATCAGTATGTTATTGATGTAATATATGATTTTATAAGAGCGAAAAATTTTAAATTCCAGTCTTATATGAGTGCGAGCAAGTTTTATCAAAATTATGCGCTTAAGAGTAATGATGGTGAGGAAATATTAGAGAATTACGAGGATAAGGTGTTAATTGTTGCATTGACGCTTGGAAATGGGGAACCTAAGCTTGCTAAGGATATTGCAGAGAAGCTAATAAATCAAGAATTTCAACCAGCAACACCGACCTTCCTAAATGCAGGAAGGGCAAGAGGTGGAAAGATGGTATCTTGCTTTTTAGTTAATGTTGAAGATAGTTGTGAAGGTATATCTTATGCCGTTTCATCTGCAAACCACTTGTCTAAAATTGGCGGTGGAGTGGCGCTTAATCTGACTAGACTTAGAGCATCAGGCGAGTCTATTAAAGGAATAAAAGGAGCAGCCGGCGGAGTTATGGGTGTTGCAAAATTACTAGAGCAATCATTCAGCTATTTCAACCAAATGGGAGCAAGACAAGGCGCTGGGGCAGTTTATTTAAATGTACTTCATCCTGATTTTGAAACACTTTTAGACAGCAAAAAAATAAATGCTGATGAGAAAATAAGGCTGACTACACTTTCAATAGGAGCGATAATCCCAGATAAATTTATGGAACTTGCCGAGAAAAATGAAAAATGTTACGCATTTTATCCACATTCAATTTATCAAAAATACGGTGTTCATTTAGATGGAATCAAGATGGATGAGTGGTACGATAAATTGGCTAATGACGATGAGATTGAGAAAAAGGAAATCAATCCGAGGGAGTTACTAACTAGGATTGCACAAACTCAACAAGAATCAGGATACCCATATGTCGTATTTATCGACAGCGCAAATGAACAACATACTTTAAAAGATGTCGGAATGATAAAAATGTCGAACTTATGTTGTGAGATTTTCCAATACCAAACGCCATCAGATATAAAAGGTTATGGTCAAGTCAGCGATTGGGGACAAGATATAAGTTGTAACCTTGGTTCATTAAATATAGCCAATGTTATGGATAATAAAGATATTGAAAAGACAATAGATGTAGCGATTAGAGCCTTGACATATGTTTCTGACAATACAAATATAGAAGAAGTACCTACTATTAAAAAAGGAAACGACTCATCACATTCAATCGGGCTAGGAGCGATGAATTTACATGGATATTTAGTCAGAGAAGATATAATCTATACATCAAAAGAAGGTAGAGAATTTGCCGATGTATTTTTCGCAATGATGAGATATTACGCGATAAAAACATCTATGAATATAGCAATTGAAAAAGGAGAAACATTCAACGGATTTGAAAAATCAGAATATGCAAAAGGGCCAGAAAGTGAATTATTTAAAAAATACTGCACAAAAGATTTCTTGCCAACTAGCGAAAAAGTATCAAAATTATTTGAAGGAATAAACATTCCGACAAAAGAAGATTGGACAGAATTATTACAACAAGTTAAAAATAACGGGATATACAATGCATATTTAACTGCAATTGCACCGACTCAAAGTATAAGTTATGTTCAAAACTCAACTTCGAGTGTTATGCCGATAACTGAGCAAATAGAAGTTAGAACTTATGGTGATTCGACAACAATTTATCCAATGCCGTTTTTAACTAATGAAAACATGCTTTACTACCAATCAGCATACAGAATAGACATGTTAGACCTTATCGATATGGTGGCGATAATTCAAGGACATATTGACCAAGGAATTTCGACAACACTATTTGTAACAGACGACAAAACAACAAGAGATATTGCAAGATACTACATTTATGCACATAAAAAAGGACTAAAAAGCCTTTATTATACGAGAACAAAGATGGAAAGAAATAATGAATGCCTAGTGTGTTCAGTTTAAGATTCAACATAAAGAGGTGATAAAATGACATTTAAATTAAACAACGTACACAAAGCAGTCAACTGGAATGTTGAGGACGACGACTTCACTCAGGCATTTTGGGATCAGAATGTAAAACAATTTTGGCTGCCAGAAGAAATATCAGTGTCAAAAGATGTAAAAGTATGGAGCGAACTTTCGCCAGAGGAGAGAAATCTTTATAAAAAAGTGTTAGGTGGGCTGACACTTTTAGACACAAAACAAGCCAACAACGGAATACCATTGATGATGAGTTTGACAGATAATCTTCAACGAAAAGCCGTACTTTCATTTATGGGAACTATGGAAGAAATCCACGCAAAGAGCTATTCATCAATATTTACAACATTATTAACAGTGCCGGAAATAGACGAGATATTTGAATGGATAGAAAGCGAGCCGACTTTACAGAAAAAAGCCGAAATAGTTTTAGCACAATACGAAAATACAGATGACAGATATGGTCTATATATGTCGATGGCGACATCAGTATTTTTAGAAAGCTTTTTATTTTACTCAGGATTTTTCTACCCATTATTTTTAGCAGGACAAGGAAAAATGATGGCAAGTGGAGAGATAATTTCACTAATACTTAGAGACGAATCACTTCACGGAAAATACATCGGACTTCTTGCACAAGAGATATTCAAAGATTTTTCAAAAGAAGAACAAAAAGAGTACAAAGCAAAAGTCATGGATGTATTCGATAGACTTATGGAAAACGAAATAAACTACACAAATACAATATATGAAGGAACAGGGCTAGCTGATGAAGTCATAAACTTCCTAAAATACAACGCAAACAGAGCAATGGAAAACCTAGGATACGACAACAGACTTGAAGTCGATCCAGTAAACCCAATCGTGCTAAACGGACTTAGCACAGAAACAAAAACACACGACTTCTTCTCAACAAAAGGTAACGGATATCAAAAAGGAGTGTATGAATCGCTACAAGATAGTGACTTTGTGTTCGATAGGGAGATATAAATTTAGAAGTTTTATATATATTATAAAAAAAAGACCACATCTTAGAGTTTCATTAACCGAATCTCGAGATGTGGTTATTTATTAATTAAGGTGCTTTTTTATTATTTCTCTAACCTTTTCTATATCGATTTTAGTGAATCTTGAAATAGTTGCTTCATCAAGGCCTTCCCCTAACATATTTAATACTATCTCTACTTGATTTTTCTCAATACCTTTCTCAATACCCTTTTCAATCCCCTTTTTTTCAACTTCTGGATCATATAAACTCTTAGTCATGATATTCATCTCTTTTTCTAAGTTTTCATCATCTATATAATTTCTATTTAGATATTCAATTAAATTTTGAATTGCTAAAAGCATACTGTGAAAATCCCCACCATAATCAGCATTTTCTTTTCCTTTTCTAAATCCATACTAAAACATACGAATTATCATGGTGTTGTCATTTTTAATTTATTATATCTAATATTTTTCTATTTGGATAGCACCTCTTTAGGTATATCTAATTCTTTACTGAAAATTAGTATTTTAAACAAAATAAGTAAATTTTTCTATAATTATAAATATAAAAAATCCATTGGAAAGTACGAGGTTTAGGTTATGATATAATATAAGTAAAAATATCAATTAAGGAGCAAGTATGATTAGAGATTTAAAACAAAAAGATATAGATAAAGTTATGGAAATCTGGCTTGAAAGCACAATAAAAGCACACGACTTCATGCCAGAAAAATACTGGCAAGACAATTACAATGCAGTAAAAGATATATACATACCACAGTCGAAAACTTATGTTTATGAAGAGGGGGAAGAAATTAAAGGTTTTATAAGCATATTAAACGACGACTTTATAGGGGCATTATTTGTATCACTGAATGAGCAAGGAAAGGGGATTGGCTCAAAGTTAATAGAGTATGCAAATGCTAAATTTAATAATTTAAAATTAGCTGTATATAAACAAAATCAAAAATCGGTGAATTTTTATATTAAAAAGGGATTTGAAATTTTATCGGAAGAGATTAACGAAGATTCAGGTTTTGAAGAATATATTATGGTTTATAAATAGCAAAATCTTAAAAAGAGTATATCTCCAGCCAAAGTAGCTAGGGATATACTCTTTTAATCTTTAATATAAAGATATTTTATTCAACTTCTTTAAGTAAATCTTCAGCAGAAATTCCATACAATTTTGCAAGTGCCAATAAATTTGAAGTGCTTGGGTCAGAGGCACCATTTTCCCATTTCGAAACAGCTTGTCTGCTTACACCGATTGATTCTGATACGAATTCTTGTGTCATTTTACATCTTATTCTATTTTCTTTTAATACCTCACCCAAAGATTTTCTGATTATTGCTTTTTCGTGTCTAACATCTGTTGATTTTAGGTATTTTAAAAGACAGCGAACGATAAGTATAAGCAATCCTAAAAAAATTGCCAAAATAATAATGTATAATACTACACTAATTATAAATTGTACCCCTAATGCCATTTGTAAATATCTCCTTTCCTTTTTCTAATATAAATATATCAAAAATATCTAGTTACTTCTATCAACTACTGCGCAACTATCAGTTGCATTAGGGTAAAATACTCTATTTAAGTAAATTTTTGTTTCATAAAACAAAAAACTATGACACAATATAATTAATAAGTAATTTAAAAGAATATTAATATGAAAAATGTAGTTTAAAAGTAACAAAAAAATTTAATTTACAAGTAAAAGCTAGGAGGGGTATTATGATTAATTTGAGCAAGGGACAAACTATTGATTTAACAAAAAAAGAAGTTGGACTAAAACATCTAGATGTAGGTTTAGGATGGATAACTAGAATGGATTTAGACACAATTGCATATTTATTAGATTCAAACGACAAACATATCGAAACAGTATACTTTGGAATAAAAGAAAGTAAAAATAAATCAGTTAGACTAAGTGGAGATGATTTAGTCGGTGGTGGAGCAGGGGACAACGAGGTTATATACATAGATTTGGACAAGTTAGATTCAAGGGTGCAAAAAATCGCTCTATATGCAAATATATTTAAATTTTTTGGACTTGGTAAAAAGACTTTCTCAGACGTAAAAGATGCATACATAAGAGTTGTAAACAGAGATACAGGAAAAGAAATATGCAAATATGTACTTGCTGAAAATGGGGCAGGATGTGATGCTTTCCATTTTGCTGATTTAGTCAAAAACGGCTCAGAGTGGAAGTTTGTTGCAGTTGGAAATGGATGCAATGGCTCTGTTGATAAATTGAGAAAGAAATATTTATAAAATATTGTTAGCATGATTTTTAAATTTCAAAGAAATATATATTGAAAGTTTTTTAGAATAAATTACTCTTTATAATGTATACATAAATAATTTTTAAATCTGCATTATTTTGGAAATGAAATTCTGCTATAATTAAAGTATAGATAGTTATAGAAAGGGGTATTAACTATGAAAAAAAATTTAATCATAACAATAAGTAGAGAATATGGTAGCGGCGGAGGAGAAATCGGAAGAAAATTATCCAAAGCGCTAGGAATACCTTGCTATGACAAAGAATTACTTACAATAGCAGCCAAAGAAAGTGGTTATTGCCAAGAGTTTTTTGAAAAATACGATGAAAAACCAATAAAATCATTGAGTTACTTCTCATATGATCAAACAATGTCATCATTACCATTAGGTCACCAATTATTCTTAAAACAATTTAATATAATTCAAGATTTAGCACAAAAACAATCATGCATATTCGTTGGTAGGGCAGCAAATTATGCACTAAGAGATAAATTCGACTCAATAGATGTATTTATACATGCAGATTTTGAAACAAGAAGAGAAAGAGCAGTTGAAAATCATGGTATCGAAGAAAAGAAAAGCGCAAAAACTGTTAAGAAAATAGACAAGGAAAGAACTTCTTTTTATAATTTCTACACAAATATGAAATGGGCAGATGCGAGAGACTTCGACCTGTGCATAAATACTAGCAAGATAACAATTGATGAAGCTGTTGAAATAATTTTGGAAACAGTTAAGAGACATTATAAAGATGAGATAAAATAGTATTACATAATATAAATAGATATAGTGTTAGAAAAAAGGTATCTTTAGTCTTTAGATTAAAGATACCTTTTTTAACATATAGTAAATTATATTTATTTATAGATTGTGTATGAGTATAAATTCTGTATATATGTTTTTAGAACTTGGCTCAGTAATTCAAAAAAACGTATCTTTAAGGATTTAAAAATAAAGATTTTTATAATTGTTTTAAAGTAATAAAATATATTATATACTGTTATATATTATAAAATAATGATAGGGTGAGGATATGATTATCAATTTAAACGAAAATATTATAAAAAAATTAACAAAAACTGAGTATGAGATTGTAAAATTTATAAATAATAATCAAAAAATATTACAGGATTTATCAATTGTAGATATAGCATTTGAAACATTTTCATCGCCAGCAACAGTATCAAGGGCTATTAGGAAATGTGGAATAAATGGATTTAATGAACTTAGATACAAATTGACATCAAAAAATGAAAATAATAATGTGCATAATATTGGGGAAATAATAAATAAGTCATTAATTGAGGCGAGAAGTTCGATTGAAAATATATCTTTAACAAATGTGTTAAAAATAATTGAAAATATTAAAAAATCATCTAGAATATATGTTTTGTCAAGAGGGCTTACTGAATATGTTGCCGATGAATTTACTTTAAAACTGCAACTTTTAAATTGTAATGTAGTATCATTGAAGGATCCTAATATTATGAAAATAAAAACTAAAGGAATGAAAAAAAATGAAATGGCATTTATATTTTCATTAAATGGAGAAACAGAAGAATTGGTTAAATCCGCTAAAAATGCACAAGAAAGTGGGGCATGTGTAGTTACATGTTGTTGTAATAATATAGCATCAATACTACAATATACAGATTTATCATTGATTGCATATAAACATTCACATATTGCAATAAAAGAATTTGAAGTTAGTTCACGCTTACCACTTTACATAATATCTAGAGTAATAATTGATTATATGGTATCAGAATCTGAAAATAACTATATAAATAAAAAATAAATAAAAATATTGTTAATTATTAAAAATGAAAATTTATGAAAATTTTTGTTTTAGATTTTCATAAAAAATTTAAAATAAAAAACATTGGGATATTAATAAAATAGAATAAAAGTTAATATATCAATTTATGAAAATAGTGAAAATGGTTTTCTATTTTTGAAAAGATTTTCATTATTTTTTTGTGTAGAATTATTTATATCAAAGGGAGGTATCAAAATGATTTATACATTAACAACAAACCCCGCTATAGATATGAATATTTCAACAATGGGAATCAAAAGGAAAGAAGTAAACAGAACTTTTGATACAGTATATTCGGCAAATGGAAAGGGATTAAACGTAAGTTTTGTACTAAAATATTTTGGATTAGATTCAACAGTGATGGGTTTTTTTGGAGGATTTTCAGGAGACTATATAATAAAAGAAACAAAAAAGAAAGGCATAAATATCATCCCAACTATGATAGAGGATGAAATTACGAGAATAAATATATTTCTAAATGACGGTGAAGGTGAATTTAAATTTGTTAATTCTGGATCATTTGTAGATTCTGATAAACAAGAAGAAATGCTAAATGTATTAAGAAATCTTAATGATTTAGAATACTTAACTATAAATGGAAGTTTACCACCAGGTATTGATCCAGATTACTATGATAAGATTTTAAACATATGTAAAGAAAAAGAAACAAAAGTAATCATAGATATAAGCTCACCAAAACTAAAAGAGTTATTAAAATATAAACCATTTTTAATTAAACCGAATGATGAAGAAATAAAAGATATCTTTGGAATTGAGATAACAAATAAAGAAGATGTTATAAAAGTACTAGAGTTTTTATATAAAAGTGGAGCACAAAATATTTTCTTAACTATGGGAGAAAAGGGGTCTTATTTCTATAATGGAGAAAATATATACTTTGCTACAGCGCAAAAGGTAAAACTTATGAGTTCAGCATGTGCAGGAGATTCAGCATTAGCAGGATTTTTAAGTATATGGCTTGAAAACCCTGATAATATAGAAAAGGCATTGAAAAGAGCATCAGCAACAGGGGCAAATGTTGCAGAAAGCAATGCAATAGGAAACTTAAAGAAAGTAGAAGAATACACAAAAAATATTAAAGTTAGAAGGGTAGGTTAATATGAAGATATTAGGTGTTACTGGCTGTCCAACAGGTATTGCACATACTTTTATGGCCGAAAAAGCTTTAAAAGAAGCTGCAAAAGAGCTTGGATGTGAAATTAAAGTAGAAACAAATGGAGCAATTGGGGTAGAAAATGCACTTACAGCAAAGGATATTCAAGAAGCTGATGCAATAATAGTTGCATGTGATAAAAATGTAGATATGGAACGTTTTAATGGAAGACCAGTTATAGACGTTTCTGTTACTGAAGGTATAAATCATGCAAAAGAATTAATACAAAAATGTATAGATAAAAAGGTTCCAATAAGAAAAGGTAATGTAAAAATATCAAATTATAATCAAGAGGAAAAGGTTTCATTTGGCCGTCAAATATACAAACATCTTATGAATGGGGTATCACATATGCTTCCATTAGTTGTAGCAGGTGGTGTACTAACAGCAATATCATTTTTATGGGGGATTTACTCATTTGACCCAACTTCACCTCAATATAATGTGATAGCTGCAACAATAAAAGAAGTGGGTGGATATTCAATGAACCTAATGGTTCCAGTTTTAACGGCGTTTATAGCACAATCAATTGCAGGTAGACCTGGTATGTTGGCTGGGTTTGTAGCAGGGATGATAGCAAGTGCTACAGGTTCAGGATTTATAGGTGGTATAATCGGTGGTTTCGCAGGTGGATACTTCACTCAGTTTGTAGTTAATTTATTAAGAAATCTTCCAAGACAACTTGAAGGATTAAAATCTATCTTTATAGTTCCAATAATAACTGTATTAGTTGTTGGTGTAGGTATGATATTACTTGGTGGACCATGTTCAATGCTTAATGAATCAATGATGTCTTTCTTAGAAGGAATGCAAAAATCATCACCAGTAATACTAGGGTTAATAATAGGTTGTATGTCTGCATTTGATATGGGTGGTCCAGTAAATAAAGCAGCATATGTAACAGGAACTATGTTATTAGCTCAAGGAAATTATTTATTTATGGCAGGTGTATCAGCAGCTTGTATAACACCACCACTTATAATAGCTTTAGCAGCAACATTTAAAAAAGATCGTTTTACAGAAGAGGATAGAACAGCAGGTTTAATAAATTATGTATTAGGTTGTACACATATAACAGAAGGTGCAATACCATTTGCAGCAAAAAATCCATTGAAAGTAATACCAGTATTGATGGCAGGATCTTCAATATCAGCAATAGCAACTTATATAATGAAAGTAGAGGTACCAGCACCTCACGGAGGATTTTTAATATTAGGGTTAGTTAATAAACCATTAATATGGATTACTTGTATATTATTAGGTTCTGCAATTGGGGCAGTATTATATGTATTAGTAACTCCAAAAGTAGAAGTAGCAATAGCTGGACAAGATGTAAGTGTAGTAAATGATGTAGAAAAAAATGAAACAAAACACGATTCTCAAAAAAATGATTTATATAAAGAAAATACAGTTTGCATGAATTTAAAATCTAAAACAAAACAAGATGTAATAAATGAAATGGTAGAATTACTAGATAAAAATGGAATTTTAAATAATAAAAACGAATTTAAAAAAGAAATATTAGAAAGAGAAGAGTTATCTTCAACAGGATTTGGAAATGGAATTGCGATACCTCATGCAAAAACATCTGCAGTTAAAATCCCAAGAGTTGCAGTAGGTATATCAAAAGATGGGTTCGATTTTGACTCAGTTGATGGAAATAAAGCAAATTTAATATTTATGATAGCAGCTGGTGATGATGACAATGACTTGCATCTAAAAACTTTATCTCACTTAGCACAAAATTTAATGGATGATGAATTTGTAAAAGAGATATTAAATAGTAAAAGTAAAAAGGAAATAGTACAACTTTTAAGTAGATAATAAATACTTAATTGATATAGGGGTGATAAAATGGCTTTAGTTACAACGAAACAAATGTTAATAAATGCTCAAAAAGACAATTATGCAGTAGGAGCTTTCAATGTAGAAAATATGGAAATGGTTATGGCAGTAGTTGAAGCAGCAGAGGAATTAAACTCACCTGTAATAATGCAGACAACACCATCAACTGTAAAATATGCAGATGTAGAATTCTTTTTAGCAAATGCAAAAGTAGCAGCTGAAAAAGCAAATGTTCCGATTGCAATGCATCTTGATCATGGAAATAGTTTTGAACTTGCAATAAAAGCATTTAGAGCTGGATATACTTCAGTTATGATAGACGGTTCACATAGCAGTTTTGAGGAAAATATAGAATTAACTAAATCAGTAGTAGATGTTTGCAATTGCGCAAATATACCAGTAGAAGCTGAGTTAGGTAAAGTTGGTGGAAAAGAAGATGATTTAGATGGCGGAGATGGTATATATACAGATCCAGAAGAAGCAAAACAATTTGTTGAAAAGACAGGAGTAGATTCACTAGCAGTAGCAATTGGAACAGCACATGGTGTTTATAAGGGTGAACCTAAGCTAGACATAGATAGATTATCAGAAATAAGACAAGTTGTAGATATACCACTAGTTCTTCACGGAACATCTGGTGTACCTGATGAAACTGTTGAGAAATGTATTGAAAGAGGTATTTGTAAAGTCAATTATGCAACAGATTTAAGAATTGCATTCAGCAAAGGTGTAAAAGAAGTATTAGATAAAAATCCTGATACAATAGATCCTAAAAAATATAGCTCATTAGGAAGAGAATATGTAAAAGAATATGTAAAATCAAAAATCTTAGTTTGCAAAAGTAATAATAAAGCATAGATATAAAATTGAAATAAATACAATTTTAAAATATAAAAGCTGTGGCAAATTGCTACAGCTTTTCTGTTGTATTAATATTAAGATAATAAAAATATAATTGTAATATTTGGTAAAAACATAAAATCTGTTTCATAACATATCTAATGGGTATAATAAAAATGTCGACAGAATATAAATAGAAAGCTTTCTAAATATTAATTGAAACAGGAGAACTAAAATGGAAGATAGAGTAGTATGTACATGTTTAGATATTACATATAATACAATCAAAGAAGCAATCGAAAATGGCGCTAAAACTTTAGACGACATAAAAGATGAAACTGAAGCAGGTACTATATGTGGTATGTGTGAAGATGAAATACAAGAAATATTAGATGAGTTAGTAAAATAATTTTGAATAAAAGACTATGGAAGATGAATTGTTCATCATCTATAGTCTTTATTTGATTTTCATCTCATATTTTGGGTTCATTTTGTAAATAATCAATATAAGAAATTAAAAATTTAAAATTAGTAAAATTTGTTTATTGAAGTAATAGCTGGGTATATAATAAATAGAAAATACTAAACAAAACAATATATAGAACGGCAATTAAGATATATTGACATAAATTATTGAAAAAATAGGAGGTAAATTAATGAGCAATGTACTTGAAATAAAAAAAGATATCTATTATACAGGGGTTTTAGACAAAGATCTAGAGGTATTTGATATAATAATGGAGACTGAATTTGGAACAACTTACAATTCATATCTTATAAAAGATGAAAAAACAGTTTTAATAGACACAGTAAAATCAAACTTCAAGGATATATTCTTTGAAAAAATAGAGGCAATAACGCCAATAGAAAATATAGACTATATAGTAGTTCACCATACAGAACCAGACCATGCTAGTAGTTTATCATATATATTAGAAAGAAATCCAGATGCAGTAGTTTATTGTACTACAGCTGCTAAAAACTATTTAACTAATCAATTAAATAGAGACTTCAAATTTAAAACAATAAAAGATGGAGAAGTTTTAAATATAGGTAAAAGAAATTTAAGATTCATAACTGCGCCAATGCTTCACTGGGCAGATACTATGTTCACTTATGTTGAAGAAGACAAAGTATTATTCACATGTGATGCTTTTGGATGTCATTATGGTGATTTCGACCCTAAATGTGTTAAAAATAACGAAGATTATATAAAAGCATCAAAAGTTTACTATGACTGCATAGTTAAACCATTTGCACAATTCGTATTAGATGGTGTAGACAAAGTTGTAGGATTAGGTATTGATTTTGACACAATATTAACTTCACATGGTCCAATATTATCAGAAGAACCTATGGAACAAGTTAAGAGATATATAGAATGGTCAAAAGGTGCTGTAGAAGCTACTAACAACAACAAAGTCAGTATATTCTACTTATCTGCTTATGGTAATACTAAAAAAATGGCTGAAAAAGTTGCGGAAGGTGCAAGATCTGAAGGTGTTGAAGTTGGGCTTTATGACTTAGAACAATTAACTCATGAAGAAATGCACGATAAATTCTTAGAATCAAAAGTTGTTGTATTAGGTTCACCAACAATAAACAGAACAATGGTTAAACCTATGTGGGATTTATTCTCTAATGTAGACCCAATGGCAAACAGAGGAACTATAGCAGGTGTATTTGGTTCTTATGGATGGAGTGGAGAAGGTATTTCAATGGCTGAAAATACATTAAAATCAATGAATTTCAAAATGCCAGTTGAAACAGTTAAGAAAAAATTCTTCCCAGATGAAGCAACTTTACAAGCTTGTGTAGAAGCTGGTAAAGAATACGCTAAATTAGTAAAATAAATATAAAAACCGATAAAACCAATTAAATGTATAAGATAAATAAATAGTAAGAGAATTAAAAACCTATATGGATTGATAAATAATTCATATAGGTTTTTTTATTTTGTAAAAATACACTTAGTTTTTTTACTATTTTACTCTCCGGCGAAACATACTCTATCAATTCTCGATATAAATAAGTATCGAATAAGCCTTCAATAAACTCCTTTTGTTCTTTACCATTCATACCTGAGCGTTTATCACAATTTCTTTGAATTGCTGAAGTAACATATCGAACATAAATATTTGCTAAAATCTTCTTCACTTCTTCTGTGCACAATCCCCAGCTTTTATATAACTCTAACATTTTGCTAATTCTAAGCATATGCAAGTCATAATAATCTGCAACAAATTTAGAAGTTAAACCATAATCTATTTTTTTCTGATAATGGTACGGCGCAATATTTAGTATATTTAATGAATCAATATTTTGTACAAAAGCAATGTTAAAAAAAATATCTTCATTTAAAGCCATACTATCATATTGCAGTTGTTGTTCACGCAAATAGTTTAAATCATATAGCTTATTCCAAGGATATCCTAACAGCGTCTTTTTCTCCAAACGAATAATATGAGGTCTCAGCTCTTCTTTGGATGAAAATAAATATTCCGGGTAGTCTACCTTTACTGTTGTCGCTAATTGATTAGAATTATCATAGTATTCTTCTATTAAACCCCATATCACAAGCTTGGCAGGATTTTTGTGTAAAGAATCCACTGCTAACTGTAAGGCGTCTAAATCTAAATAATCGTCAGAATCCATGAATAAAACATAATGGCCTTCAGCTAAAGTCATCCCCTGATTACGTGCATTACTTACACCACCATTTTGTTTTAAATGCATTACCTTAACGCGATGGTCTTTGTTTGCAATTTCCTCGCAGATGGTACCGCATTTATCAGGAGAACAATCGTCCACCAAAATTAATTCAATATCCTGAAATGTCTGTTGTAAGATGCTTTCAGCAGCCCTATTTAAGTATTGTTCTACACCATATACCGGCATTACTACGCTAATAAACGGTTTGCTCATGTTGGTACTCCTAACGTTTTGCTTTTAAAGATGCAAACATTTTTACATTCTTTTGTTTGATGGAAGAGATAAATTTACCTTCCATATAGGCTAAATTAACATTTTTCCACTTGATTGGCTTTAACATTAATTTCATATAGGAAGAACGGGGCTGAGCCATTCTCAATGCCCTTGCAACGTTTGGATTATTCAATATTTTATGAATTTCTGCTTTTTTTTCAGCTGTAGACAAAGTGCAATTTGGAGTAGTTACATTTTCAATACATCCTACCACACGCTCTATATAACGACGGTGAATCATTTCCATACTTTTATAGTCTTTAATCTGCCAGTGCTTATATAAATCTAACATTGGTGTTCTTCTTCACGTTTTTCGTACATATCACTGCGATACTTTGTAGTTTCACTTTCTGCTCTTGCGCGCATAAAATGATAGTATTTTTTAGAAGTGACGCCTACCCGTTCTACGTCACGTATCACACTTAGATTAAAAGGAAAATCATCCCAAAATGTATTGGAAAATCTTAAATTATGGTCGTTAATATATTTTGCGGAATATAATTTATTCCAAGGCGTATAAAGTAAATTCAAATCAAACAAGCGATAAGCTTGTTCGCGAAACTCTTGCTGTGAACCAAATATTTGGTCCGGCTGAGATAACTCCGCTGTAATGTAATTGTGGTTATCATAATACGTGTCAATGTAATAACCGGCTACCACTAATTGTAACTGATGTTTTTCTGCCAACTCATACATATCCTGCAACATGGTCGGTTCAGCCCAATCATCAGAATCCATAAAATAATAATATTTACCTTGTGCAATGTCCATAGCAGTATTTCTAGCGGTGGGGGCGCCAGCATTTTCTTGGTGAATTACATGGATTCTAGCATCTTTTTCGGCATATTCATCGCAAATTTTACCACTATTATCTGGAGTGCCATCATCTATAATTAAAAATTCAAATTCTTTTAAGGTTTGATTTTGAATGCTTTCAATCGCTTTTCTTACATATTTCTCAACCTTATATACAGGCATAATGACACTGATCTTTACATCAGTCATATAAATTTACTCCTCCGCAAGTATCTGCTATTTGTCGGCCAACTCTTTTTGTGCCGCATTTAATGCAGATGCAATTACTTTATCCATATCATAATATTTATATTCTGCCAATCGACCTCCAAAAATAACATTATGTTCTTTTTCAGCCAAAGAAGCATATTGAGCATATATTTTTTGATTTTTTTCATCATTTACCGGATAATACGGTTCGTCTCCCAATTTCCAGTCAGCAGAATATTCTTTTGTAACAACAGTTTTCGGTTGTGTTCCAAATTCAAAATGCTTATGTTCAATTACACGTGTATATGGCGTTTCTCTATCTGTATAATTTACCACTGCTACACCTTGATGATTTTGTTCATCCAATATCTCACTTTCAAATCGTACACTTCTGTACTCCAATGCACCATATTCATAGTTATAATAAGAATCTATTGTTCCTGTATAAACAATTTTATCGGCCAATGATGAAAGTTTTTCTTTATCTTGTAAAAAATCTACGTTTAAACGAACATCGCATGATTCTAACAATCGTTCAATTAAAACATTGTATCCTCCCTCGGGGATACCCTGATAACGGTCATTAAAATAATTGTTGTCATACGTATATCTGACAGGCAAACGCTTAATAATGAAGGCCGGTAATTCTTTGCAGTCTCTTCCCCACTGCTTTTCTGTATAACCTTTAATTAGTTTCTGATAAATATCTTGTCCAACTAGGCTGATTGCTTGCTCTTCCAAATTTCTAGGTTCTCCTGTAATTTGGGATCTTTGTTCATCTATTTTAGCTTTCGCCTCTGCAGGTGTTTTAATACCCCACATTTTAGAAAACGTGTTCATATTGAACGGCAAATTATAAATTTCACCATAATAATTCGCAATAGGTGAATTGATATATTGATTGAATTCTACAAATTGGTTTACATAATTCCAAACCTTTTTATCACTTGTATGAAAAATATGGGCTCCATATTCATGCACTGTAATTCCTTCTATTTCTTTACAATAAATATTTCCGCCCAAATGGTCTCTTTTTTCAATTATTAAGCAAGATTTTCCGTTCTCAGTCATCTGTTGAGCAAAAACTGCACCAAACAGACCACTGCCCACAATTAAATAATCATATTTACTCAATTTCTTCTTAACACCTTTCGTAAAAAGTACAAACCTTCCCTTATACTCCGTACATTATAACATTTTTATAAATTGATTGCAACAAACGAACTTATATATGTATGTAGAAAAAACCTTCAATATTCACAAATTTTATGAAAATAATGGTGAAACATGCCGTTTATATTGCATTCAACCGGAGGATATGCTTAAATAATATAATAGAAAAATTAAAAAGTGGGAGGTTCTTGTTTGTGAATGATGTGCTTTATCTGGTTATCCCTTGTTATAATGAAGAAGCCGTACTTTATGAAACATCAAAGCGTTTATTAGATGTAATAAACCACCTGGTAAAAACAGAAAAAATTTCGTCCGAAAGCAAAATCATGTTTGTAAATGACGGTTCCAAAGACAAAACATGGGAAATCATCGAATCACTTCATACACAAAATCCCATTTTTTGCGGTGTTTGTTTATCCAGAAACAGAGGCCACCAAAATGCATTGTTAGCCGGATTAATGACCGCAAAAGAATATGCTGATATGGTTATTTCTTTGGATGCTGATTTACAAGACGATGTAAAGGCCATTGAAAAAATGGTCGATGAATATCATAATGGTTATGAAATTGTATACGGTGTTCGTTCCTCACGGGAAAAAGATACTTTTTTTAAAAAGACAACCGCTAAGGGCTTTTATAAATTTATGAAATTACTTGGCGTAGAGATTGTATTTAATCATGCTGATTACAGGCTGATGAGCAAAGCATCTTTAGATGTTTTAGCGCAATTTGAAGAAGTAAATTTATTTTTGCGCGGAATTATTCCTTTAATTGGCTTTAAATCAACAACTGTAGAATATGAAAGAGATAAAAGATTCGCCGGAGAATCCAAATATCCCTTAAGTAAGATGTTAGCGTTTGCGTTTGATGGAATCACTTCTTTCAGTATTAAACCAATCCGAATGATTACTTGTTTGGGATTTTTAATATTTTTAGTAAGTTTAATTGCGCTTATCGTTTTCATTATTCTAAAATATACCGGTTTCACAATAGGAGGCTGGACCTCTACTGTGGCATCTATTTGGATGATAGGAGGCATACAGTTGCTTTGTTTAGGTGTCATAGGAGAATATATCGGAAAAATATATAACGAAACAAAAAAACGTCCCCGCTACATTATTTCAAAAGTAATTCTAAATAAAGAAAGAACCGATTCATGAAGAAAAACAGAGCTGTCAAACCTATTGTAAGCCGTATTTTTCAAGGTTTATTTTTTATATCGTTTATATAGGTTTATGTTATTGTCACTTTAACAAATAGCGAGGATATGCCATGGCTTTCTGTACTGCTTGGAATGTTCATTTTAGATGCCGAGCATTGGTGCCGCTGATTTCTATAACAAAATCATTTTAAAATGAAAGAAAAAACCGTTTATGTCTGCTCATCATGCGGCACTGTTTCGCCTAAATGGATGGGTATGTGCCCTAAATGCGGGGAGTATAATACATTTACA
>ERZ827488.175-NODE-175-length-100334-cov-86.590911_pt1 | contig 100334 bp, 80 predicted proteins | sample MGYA00519771_ERZ827488 | MGnify/ENA primary metagenome ERZ827488 (study PRJEB31778, sample SAMEA3449323) | human gut metagenome | biome: human gut; feature: human-associated habitat; material: faeces | place: United Kingdom | collected 2010/2012 ... | reverse complement strand
GCTACTCGGACTTCTGCAATCGCGTGAAAAACGGATGGTTATTCAGTGGACATTAGATAATGTCTGCAAAGAGCATCTGAAAGATCTGCAGATGCTGCAAGGCGTCGGATGGGATGTTCTGCTTATTTCCCGTCCCATATTAGCCGATGGGCTTTTCCCGGCTCTGCGCGTTGAAGAATTGCCGCCAGAGCCGCTGGCGCTGCTTTTCCAGCGATATGCGCATGTGAAAATAACCGAAAAAACTGATGTGAAGGATTTTATCACCATTGCAAATACGGTTTATGGGCATACGCTAACCATGGAACTGCTGGCGCGGCAGATTGCCCGAAGTTATCTCACTCTGCATGAAGCCGCTCAGATGGTGGAAGAAGCAGGCTTCCAAAGACTCCCCGGAGAGCGGATTGATTATATTCATGATCAGGATACATTTCTGGCTCCTTTGCACATTATCCTTGATCGTCTGGTTGAGATCGACCAGTTCTCTGATGCCGAAAAGCATCTGCTGAAAATCCTGTCCATTTTCGATCAGCCTGGTATCAAAGCCTCTTTGCTGCGCGAACTTACAGCCTTGTCAAACCTTGAAATGATCACCCGGCTGGAAGATTGCGGCTGGCTGAAAGTCGCCTCTCAGCGGATTGTATTCCACCCCATGATGCGGAAATATATCAGCGCATGGCCATGGGATGACGCGACCCGTCGGGCGCTTGACGAGGCAATGAAACGGCTACATCACAAGATCAATCCACTGGAGAATCAACCGGACTTGGATAAGCAGTTTCCAGCTGATTATGGTCAGCTTTACGAGCTTCTCAGCGTTGCGGAGCAGCTTCTGGCTTTCGCAAAACCAGTCACGCCCGCAAGCCAGCTGCTGACATTTAGAATGCTGATGGATGCTCCGGTAGATGCAGATGATACGGTGGCGGGGAAAATGCTCCGGCTTCTTGAAAACCCTGCCGGCCTTAATCCCCGATGCGTGCTGCGCCTATATGAGACATGCGCTTTCACACTGGGCCGACTGGAATGCTATGACGATGCGCACGCTGTTCTCAAAGAGATGAAAGCGTACCTCAAAAAAAATCCCAGCCATTACTACATGTCATTTTATCACAGAGCGAGCGCGGTTATCCTCAACAATCAGTACGGACGCGATAAGAACAGCAAATGCTTGAAACATGAAGACGCGGCGATCAAACAAGCCCGTGCTTCCAGGCATCCGGACGCTAAAAAGCAGCTTGCAGCTGTTTTGATGAATAAAACGCAGACCTTGCTTGAAACGGGAAGCAAAATGAAACTCTGCTGCCAGATGCTTGAGGAATCTGCTCAGTTGCTTCATCCATACCCATACGGCTATGAGCATTATCATTTCGACTGTGTTGCCGCCATGTTTTTTGCAAAGGTTGGAGACGAGGAGACCGCTTTGGCGCACCTTCGGCAGGCGACTGATAATGCGTCCGCCACAAAGGATTCTATGCTATCTCTGATAGACCATATGCTGGATGAGGCAGCGATAACCTATATTGAACTTGGACGATTCCAAGATGCCATCGACACGGTGTCCCAGGCAATCGCTATGTGCGACGAACTTGAAAATGTCAAAAGATACAGAGAAACCCGATTTGACGCTACCCTGTTCCTTGGTAGAATCTATGCAATGAACGGGGAATACATCAAGGCTGAAGAAACTTTTGGAGAAGCAGAGAAAAGAGTATCCGATTCGCCGTATGAGTGGAAATTGCCGCTCTGCCCGAAGAGCATCCGGGAGAAGGCTGAAGCAGAAAGATACCAGCAGCATTGACTGGTGTTGAGAAGCATGAGCTTATGACGCAGGAGAAAGGGGGCGTGTTATAAGATGCAGGAAGTTTCTCGTATTATTCTTCGACGTCATTGATGACCGCCTTCTGTGGGTTGCCACATGAGAAGAGCAATATAGACCAACGCCTGAACAAGCAAAACAACCAACTGGAAGGCTTCCTTAACGGGGCCTTCCTTTTGCTTCTATACACATCTGCACCAATAAATCCATTTTTTCTGGCATGGATGATATGCTATGTTCGAGCGATGGAAATCATCACTCAGAACACTAAGCAGGAGGGATCAGAAATGAGTGGAGCGCAGATGGCCCATTTTTTGAAGCAGGTGGGCAACGGCAGCGAACTGGAAGGAATCGTCACTGTGTACCGTACAGGATGGCTTGTTGGCGCAGGTCAGCTGCTGACCGTTGTAATCGCGGCCCATGGTGTTTTTCGGCTTGGAAAATGGGGCTACGAAAAGCTGGTAGATTACTTGCAGGAGCGTGGTTACATCGTTGCTGCTGGCGAGGTGGTGTAACCGGCTCATGGAAAAACACAAGCAGACGCCTGGTATGACATACAAGGTCATCAGCAGGATGTACAGCAGGGAATTCTTGTGTACACATATCTTTTCCCCTATTGCATGAGGAAGTCCACGGTCAGCTCCAGTGTTTATCTGCCGGATTATGAACGGCGCGACACAGGAGGCTTCTTCAATGCACTGGTATGCAGTGAATGCGGCAAAACCGCCGCCGTCCGTTTCTGGCGTACTATGAAAATCAACTAAAACAAGGAGGACATATCCGATGAAAAAAATGATGGCTTTGGTTCTCTCCATTCTGGTTCTATTAGCCGGCTTCACAACCGCCATGGCTGTTGGCACGATTGATTTTTCAGGTTATTCTCTCGAAGAACTGCTTGAGATTCGCTCCGATTTAGCAGACGAAATCGCAAGTCGCCCCGGCGGAGAAAAGATTGTGCTTGGTGCCGGTCAGTATAAGATTGGCGAAAGTCTGCCTGCAGGTGTCTACAGCTTCAAGTTCGTCCAGAATGGAGACAGTGATGTTTCGAGAACCGATTACTACGTCTACGAAAGTGAATCCATGTACAAATACGATATTGATCGGCTATGGCTTGGTGACATGCCCAGAGTGGAGGGGGACTTCATGGGTGATGGTGAAACGCGGATCAGCCTTTATCCCGGTGAATACCTGAGCCTCCGATATAACGGCGCAGAAGTTGCTCGGGTTGGAAATGTGTCTGAACGCGGCAACGGTTATACGGCTCCAGCTGGAACCACTATTCCGAAGGGAAACTATACCATTGGTGAAGAAATACCTGCCGGAACATACAAGATTTATTTCAGCGGAACCACCACCTCGCGTGTGCGCGTCTTCCAAGATTCCCAGGAGGCAAGCAATACGTTCAATAAGGGCAAGGAGACCATTCTTGATTGGGATAATACAGAAGGAATCGTCACACTTAGTGAGGGCAACATCTTGCGGATCGAATACACTCCTATCATCATGACCAAGGGCGGCGGGTTCAGTTTCGACTAAATGGTATTCTTGCATTGCTCACCGTTGTGCTGAAACAGTCACTGGTGCTTTTCCCGATATTCGCTGGGTGTGCTGCCGACGTAGGTTTTGAACACCCTCGAAAAATGACTGTCGGAGGAAAAGCCGAGATAAGAACCGATGGCGGTCAGGGATTTATCCGAATAGCGGAGGAGGCGTTTGGCTTCCTCCGTTTTTTCTTTCAGGATGAAGTCCGTCAGGCTTTCGCCCGTCTCTTCCTTGAATTTTCGGGAGAGATATGGGCGGCTTAGGAACAACTCTTCTGCGATTTTCTCTGCCGTGATCAGTTCTGACATATGGTGCTGGATGTAGTTCGCCACATCCACGGTGAGCTTCGTGGGATGCTTGCCCAGATGCAGCCGCTCCACCCGCGCCGTGTAGTCCAGAATCATCCGATATTGCAGGTTCATGATCTCCTCCGGTGAAGACAGCAGCTCGCACTGCTGAATATAGGAATCACTGTGGGAAAAGGCATCGTCCACATCCATGCCGCCCCGAATGGCGGCGCGGGAAACCAGCGTGGCGGTAACAATGAACATATTCTGCCGCTGGCGAAAAAATTCGGCAAGCGGAATGTGACGCTGGCGGGCTTCATCCTCTACGCTATCGGCGGCGCAATCTGCTGGGCGTTCCCTACAAATATGACCATCATGCTGATTGGTCAGTTCATCAAAAACATCGGTGGACTGCCCTGCGCCTATGCGTTCATGGCGCTGTTCGCCGATGTGCTGGATCATCTGGAATGGAAAACCGGTTTCCGCCCGGACGGCGTTGCCATGAGCGTGTATAACATCATCGCCGTTGCCATGGTTGGCATCTGCACCGGCGTGTTTAACGGTCTGCTGGGGTCTGCGGGTTATATCGCCCCAGAGATCGTGAGCGGCGTCACCATGGCAGCTGCCCAGTCCGACACGGTCAAGGGTGTCATCACCTTCGGCTTTGTGGGGCTGGAGGTATTCACCGGCGTGCTCCTTGCGTTGCTTCTGGTGTTCCTCAATGTGGAAAATGGCATTGAGAAAAAGCAGACGGAAATCAAGGAAAGGGAGGAAAAGTGAGACATCCCGCCATTGTGTTCTTCCAGACAGGGTCGAACGACTATGTCTCCCTGAAGGGAACAGCCGCGGAAAAGGTCGCCGCCTGCATGGACTATAAAAAGCAAATGTTTGCCGAGATTCATAAACAACTCCCGGTCGCAAAGCTGGTAGTCATGAGCAGTCTTCTTCTGCCCTGCCGCAGCGAATACCGAGAGCTCACCGAGGAAATCAACAGGGCGCTGGCGGCGCTCTGCGAAAAAACGGACTACCTCTGGTTTGTGGACGCATCGGCGATGACGTGGGACGGACAGCGCTATGCAGATGAGTTATTTATCAAAGACGGCTTTCACCTGAACCACGAAGGGCAGCTTTTGTGGATGCGGAATTATATCCGGCCCGTGATTGAAACGCTGATTTCCGAATTTGATTTGACGCAGGTGCAAAAGGAGGGCTGAGAATGCAGGCGATTCGACTGAAAACGGAGCATTTATTTGACCCCGTTGGCGTAGACTTCGTCGCCCCCCGGCTTTATTGGAATTGCAGCGGCGGCAGGAAACAGACCGCCTATCAAATCCTTGCTGCCGATGACAGCGGCAGCACCCTATGGGACAACGGCAAAGTGGAAAGCGCCGCCATGTGCGTAAAATGGAGCGGCGCGCCCGTTCCGCCGAAAACGAAGGTTCTTTGGAAAGTGTGCCTTTGGGATGAGGATGCCGCGGTGGGCGATTGGAGCGAAGCGTCCTTTGAAACGGGCATCGGCGCATGGAGCGCCAAGTGGATCACCGGCAATTATACGGTCAATAAGGAAGAGCGCTATCCTGTGGACTGCTTCCGCAAAGTTTTTCGCGCCGCCAGTATAAAAAAGGCGCGGCTGTACATGACCGCCTGCGGATTATACGAGGCAGCCATCAACGGGCAGCGCGTGGGCGATTTCGTTCGCGCCCCCGGCATTACGGACTACCGCAAGCGGATACAGTACCAGACCTATAACGTGACCACCCTGCTGCAGGACGGCAAAAACGCTCTGACAGTGCAGCTTGCCGACGGCTGGTATCGCGGCTCCTGCGGCGCGTGGGGGCTGAAAAATCATTATGGCACGGAAACCAAGCTGCTGGCGCAGCTGGAGCTAACGCATACAGACGGCAGCGTGCAGACCGTCGCCACCGACGCAGGCTGGGATTGGTCGAACGACGGCCCTATCCGCTTTGCCGACAACAAGGACGGCGAGGTGGTTTATGCCAACAATGTCCCCTCCTATCAGGGAAAGGCAAAGGTCACAAACCATCCTGTTACGCCGGCTGCATCCAACAACGTCCCGGTCACAGAGCATGAGCGGCTGAAAGCAAAGCGGATTACCACACCCTCCGGCAAGACCGTGCTGGACTTCGGGCAGAACATCGCGGGTTATGCGGAATTTACTGTAACCGCCCATATCGGGCAGAAAATCAAGCTGCGCTTCGGCGAGCTGCTGGACGAAAACGGTGAATTCACCCAGAAGAACATTCAGTGCTCCAGCAAAAAGATAACAACGCCCCTGCAGCAGGTCATCTACACCTGCAAAGAGGGCAAAAATCACTACAAGACCACCTTTGCCATCTTCGGTTTTCAATATGTGCTGGTAGAAACCGATGTGGCGTTTCAGTCGGAGGATTTCGCCGCCATTGCGGTATACTCCGACATGGAGCGCACGGGCTTTTTGAAAGCTCCAACGCACTTCTCAATAAGTTTGTTGAAAACACCGTCTGGAGTGCCAAGAACAACCACGCCGACCTGCCCACAGATTGCCCGACCCGCGAACGCCACGGCTGGACGGGCGACGCGCAGATTTTCTTCAACACTGCGGCATATCTTTTTGACTATGCGTCTTTTGCACAGAAATATATGCGGGATGTGTACGACTGGCAGAAAAAAGACGGGAAGCTGCCGCAAATCGCCCCCTACGGCGGTGTGGATTTCTATATGTCCTTTATGGACGGAAGCGTCGGCTGGGCGGATGCGGGCGTGCTGATTCCGTATCGTTTTTGGAAGCTCTACGGGGATGACAGCTTAATTCGCCGACATTATGGCGGCATGGTACGGTATGCAAGATTCATGATAAAACGCTGTACGCAGTTCACACCGCTGCGGCACCACCTGCCGCTGAAGGGCGAGGCGAAAAAGTACATTGTCAATTACGGGCATTCCTACGGAGAGTGGGCGGAACCGGCGGATGTATTCCCGGACAATTGGAAAAATATCGTCCTGCCTCATCCGGAGGAATCCACGGCCTATACGTTTTTATCATGGAGCATATGATGGAAATCGCCGGGTATTTGGGAAAGCAGCAGGATAAAGCGCTGTTTGAAAAATACCGGGACGGCTGCACGAAGGCATACCGTGAGCTTGTCACGCTGCCCGGCTACACCCTGGATACCAACCGGCAGGCAAAGCTCGTCCGTCCGCTGTATTTGCGCCTGCTGGACGAGAAGCAGGAAGCATTTGCAAAGCATCGGCTCGTTCAGGCTATGGAGAATTACCGCTGGCGGCTCGGGACGGGCTTCCTTTCCACACCGTTTATACTGGATGTACTGGCGGATATGGATGAAAATCATGTTTCGGGCGGTGGAATCCACCGCTGCCAAGGGGTACGGCGGCAAAAAGGACTATGATAATCCGAATTTCCGGATGCAGATGGCTTCTTCTGCCGGAGCGCCGATTCGCAGCATGATCATTTCCGGCGGCATGAAGGGTGGCGTGCTGCCCGGTATGCTGGAAATGGCGAACGGGCACTTCTTACGTGGCATCTGGAAAATGCTTACGGGGGGGGGAAATGCCAAGTCTATACGCCTGCATGATGAACCTTGTGTTCCGCTGTATGGCGCAGGACAAGCCGGGGCACCCCACGACTATGCAGCGGAGCGAAAACGCAATGACTGAAAACCTCCAAAACCGCCTAAGGGCGTGACCGTCCGGCTTGGCGAATTGGGTGGGCTGTCGGCGGAGTTCGCAATCAAAAGGGAACGATTTTCTACATTCACGGCGGTGGATTTATTGTTGTTTCCGCGCGGGAGCGGCGGGCAGTCTGCCAGTATATCACAGCCAACTACGGCTATAACTGCGTGACTTTCAACTACCGCCTTGCACCGGAAAATCTGTGGTCTGCCCCTTTGGAGGGTTGCCTGACCGCCTATGCCGCGCGCTTGAAAACCGGCGCTTCCCCGAAGGATGTCGTATTCATGGGGGAAAGCGCAGGCGGTACGCTGGTGTTGTCATTAGCGTTGCTGCTGAAGGAAAAGGGATTTCCCCAGCCAAAGCGTTGGTGTCTCTCTCCCCCTGTGTGACGCAGGCTGACTGTTTCCCGTCCCACACTCGGAATTGCGGCAATCGTCTGCGTCGGCCACTATGTAGGATTTCCCCGAGCCTGCCGATCCCCAAAAGACAGGCTACCGAACAAAGACTCTCTGTCTGGACTATAACGGCATCAGCTTGTACGGAAAGGCGTTGCTCCCGGATGGAGACGGGCCTTTTCCCACCGTCCTCTACGCCCACGGCGCGGTGAGCGATTACAAAGCAGATATGACCACACTAAAAAGCCTTGCCATGAGCGGCGTTGCCTGCTACACCTTTGATTTCTACGGCTGGACAAGCCGCAGCACCGGGCCGCAGGGCGTGCATTGGTTCCATGACGTTCCCAGAGGTGTTGATGACTCCTATGAATGAACGGGCAGCAGCAAGGGAATGACGCAAGCAAATAGCGCAATCGAAGCTGGAAATTGTATCGCACGAAAAAGCTGCCGAGGATTTGCTCTCTTCAGCAGCTTTTTGCAGTCTATGGAAGGCTGGAGCACAAAGCTCACTTTCCCTTTATACTATTTCCAGATGAAAATGCGCCAAGATGCGCCGCGAATTTTTCATTCCGGCTAACGTGAATGAAACGCAGCGTAGCAGCGCTACGCTAAGTGGAATGAACGGACGCCAGAAGGGAAAAGGCGCAAGCAGATGGCGCAGGTAAATCTGGAAATAGTATTAGGGCAATCCCGCACAAATGAGTTGGTGCGATAGCGAATACATTTTTTGTAAGATGTGATTGCAGAAATCGAAGGTTTACTGGAGGTAAATCGAGATTTCTGCAAGAAGCAGATGGCAGAAAAGGCATCGCCAGCGCTGCCAACGAATTGTGCGGTAGTGCCTTAGTTGATTTCCGTAATGGTCGGCACTGTCCACGTCTTGAGTGCCTCCATATCCGGCGTATAGATGCGCATAAACAGATGGAAGCCGCCGTCACCCACCGGAAGCCAATTGGTCGTGTCTGCCGGCGCGTTCTTCGACAAAATTACATCCACAGAGCCGTCGTCATTTCTCTTCAAACCCGAACGGTCGTTGATGCAGTAGCGGTCGAGCAGATTATCGATGAGGAAATCATCGTCACCATATGCAGTGATCGACCAGAAACCGCCGTCAAGCACCTGCGGATCGCTTTCAAGGTGGAGAATGTAGGACTTTTCACCCGTCAAAGGATTCCCGTCGGCGTCCTTTTCCGTCTTGGGGTACAGTGCGATTTCCACCGTATTCGCCCCAAGTCCGGCAATGGCTACCAGCGCACGGTAGGCATATTCCGTACCAAAGTCTCCGATTGGCGCGCCGAAATAGCTCCACTGCCCCAGCTGTTTTGAAAACTTCATTCCCTCTGCTGCGAGCTTCGGCCGAAGCCCTTGCAGCATTTCCCGCCAATTTGCCTGAATATCACCGGTCAAAACAGATGCGTCAAATTCCATGCCGGGGCCAACGTGAACTGCCGCGAGTTTTTCAAGTATTTCCGCATCAGCGGCGGACGGCGGATTGTCTTCCATCAGCGTGTTTGCTTTGTTGAAAAATGTGACAAGATCCAGCGACAGCACCTTGTTGATGGGGACATAGCTGTTTTCCTCCCGATAGCTTCCCTTCGGAGGCTGATATGCTTCTCCGCTCAGGTATACAGAAAGCGGTAAAAGCTGCATCTGCGCCTGAATGGCATACACATTCGGAAGATCCGCCTCTCCGGAAAGTACCGTTCTGGTAATGGCCCACGCCATAGCGGTAGGAACATCAATGCGGGTCACATTGTCCGGCAGGTCGCCCTTCCAAGTTGAGCGTGTGATCGCATAGTCTCCAGCCCGGTCAAGGACAGCGACGGTATTTGTCCATGCGTCAAGCACCTGCACCTTGCAGAAGCGGTCTGTTTCCGGATGCACATAGATCATCGGCTCTTCGCTCAGGTCATACCACACCTGTGTATAGATGGTGTCCACGTTCGGCGTCACCACGTTTTTGAACTGCGCGTTGGCCAGTGCCACACCGTGCATGAACTGATTAACAGGCGCCTTGCCGGGTGCGGCTTTCTCCGTATTCGTTGCGGAAGTTCTCGTCGCGTCCATCAGCACCAGCGGGAATGCGTAAATGTAAGCCTCCTCAATGGTTTTCCACACATCTTCGGACGACGAGACAGCCTCCGCCTTGACACTCCATGCGCAGCCGGACAGCAGCATCGCCATGCAGAGCAGGATTACTGTGATTTTCTTCATCTTTTTTCCCTCCTATAACGATTTTTCTTACGGCTCGATGATATTGAAATACAGGTCAAAAGCGGCCATACTGTCACAAAACACTTGGAACAGCGCCTTATCGCCCTTTTCAACGGTGATGAGCTTGTCGATATTTTCCTGATTTCCGCTTGTGATGGCAAGAATCCCGATTCGGGGGGTAGAAATCGTCAGGTCTGCCTCATCCGAGAGCGCATCCTTATAGTACAGGAGCACGCCATGGTGGATCTTCAGCAGATAATCGTCGCCATCCGTCAGCTTGAGGTTGATGGTGAAGGAACGATTCTGGAGCTTTTCCGTATCCATGATAATGCCCATGTAATCCAGCATTGTCTGCGCGTCCATCCCCTGGGCGGTGGTACCAACGCCAAGTTGGGCTGCCTTCGGGTACAGGCCGGTGCCATTCCGCAGCTCAAATGCTGCCACAAGATAAGCGTTTCTCCATGCGCCCGACTCTGCCTGATAGCCAAGCTGCTCCAGCGCATCGGCGCACAGATAGCGCGCTTCCTTATTTTCCGGGTCAGCATATACCAGCGTATTCGTTATCTGTGCGACCCACTGATATTCGCCCTTTTCATAATCGGCACGTGCCATTTCAAGCACCTTGTCCGTGTCGCCAAGATACTCCACAAGTTTTTTGGCATATTCGCTCGGCGTCAGTTCATCCAGATGAATCGGGTTTGCATCGTACCAGCCCATGTATTTCTGATAGACTGCCTTGACATTGTGCTTCAGCGTACCGTAATACTGCCGGGTATACCAAACCTTTTCCAGCTCCTCCGGCAGCCGGATCATGGAGGCAATCTCCGTGGAGGTATAACCTTCGTTGATATACAGGAGGGTCTGATCGTGGATGAACTTATAGATGGCAGCTGTGTTGGTCATGTATTCGTTGACGGTTTCCTTGCCCCAATGCGGCCAGTTGTGCGCCTGAAAAACAACCTCGGCGTCGGGGAACAGCGACTGTGCCTCGGTGATATAGCGAGCCCAGCCATTCGCATCCCGCACCTCCGCGCCGCGCAGCGTGTAGAGATTGTGCATGGTTCCGCTGCAGTTTTCCGCCATCCAGAGGGCTTTGCTGTCGGGGAAATAGGTGTTCATTTCGGCGGGAGATTCCGTCCCCGGCGTCTGCTGGAAGATAGCGGTTACGCCATCAATGGTTGTTTCATAAATCGAATCCGCAACCTCGAAGGTCGGCGCGATATAACCGACACCGGTCTGCACTGCGGTCAGGCCAATGCCCACCGAAAGGCGTCCCTGTTCGCCATAGGGAAGCATGGAGCCGTACTGGAAAAACGCCCGCCGCTTCATTGCCGTGCCCACAAAGACATTTTCCTTCATTACCGCGTCCGTAAAGCCCTTCGGCACAATAATTGCGGTTTTTCCGGATGCAATCTGCTCGTCAAGCGGCAGGCTGCTATCCGCAGCATCTTCGGGGGCAATCAGCCCTTCAATGCCGCCGTAGTGATCCACATGCGCATGGCTGATGACAATGGCGACAATCCGCGCATCGCCCATCTCGGAGCGGAAGAGTTTCAGCGCTTCCGCCGCGGTATATTTGCTGCTGCCGCAGTCCATGATAATCCATCCGTGTTCGCTGCGGACGAAGGTAATATTGGAAATATCATAGCCGCGCACCTGGTAGATGCCGTCAGTAACCTCAAAGAGACCGTAAATGTGGTTTAGCTGCGTATTCCGCCACAGGCTTGGGTTGGCGGTATCCGGCGCGTCTTTGTCAAGAAACGCATATGCGTCCTGCGTCCACACGATTCTCCCGTTCTCGCCACGGAGATTCAGTGTGTCCGGTGCGGCGATGAAACCTCGTTCCGCATTCTCAAACTCCGACGTATCCTCAAAGTTCAGGAAGTCGTATACCTGCCGATTGACCTCAATGGTGCTTTGGGTTGCCGGCTTCGTCTCTGCATTGAACACGGCGGCAGTGTCGCTGCTTTTCTCGGCACTGGCGCAGACCGTCAGCGTGGCAGCCAACATGGTCGGCACAAGGAGTAAGCTTAGCAGTTTGTTTTTCACAGGTGTTCCTCCTTTACTCAGACAGATTTCCCCATAGGGAACTGCTACGAAAGATGACATTGCTCACCTTCCGTCCTTTTCTGTTCTTGTGTTTTCAGTGTAGCATAACTTTGTTTGAATTGCAACATACCTTGCGTGAACATCGTACAATCCTGCGCGAATGACGCTTTTTCTTTGCGTTGAATCTTGCATTGCATCTGAAAACATGGTATTCTGTAATGGTATTATAATGGTGGAGGAAAAAGCTATGAGCTTCGACGATATTTCCGTTATTTCCAACCGCAGGCATATCAGCTTGCTGACAGAGGACATTCTTTATATTCAATTGTCAGGCCGCCAGTCGATCATCCATTTTTCCGATGGCAGAACCTACGAAACCTATGCCACCATCCATGAATTAGAAAGTATGCTTGGCAGCGGCTTTATCCGCGCCGACCGCGCCACGCTGGTATCTATCAAGGGAATCCACGACATTGGAAAGGAGATTGAACTCGTCAACGGAGAAACGCTGTATTATAGCTGTCGAAAAAAACGAGAGCTCAAAGAACAGCTGCGCGCCGGACGGCGGCAGATTGCGCAGAGCCTGTCTGACAGCGACGCGCCCACCACACAGGAAGAATATCAGCGGCACTATGCCAGCTATGACAGCGCGCCCTTTGCGTTTACCGACATCGAGATGGTGTTCAACGAGGAGCGCGCCGCTGTGGACTGGATCTTCCGCTACGGTAACGAGGCACTGACTGAAATCGAAAAAACGCCGCTGCAGCAGCTCATCAACCACTCGTTCGGCAGCATTTTCCCCAATATGGACGCAAAGTGGCTGCGCGTCTACGAGCGCACGGCGCTGTTCGGTGAAACGCTGGAAATTGTATATTACAGCCCGGAGATTGACACAAAATTGAAAATCATCAGCTTCCCCACTTTCAAAGGGCACTGCGGCTGTATGCTGTTCAAACAAACGGATATTCAGACGGTGGTTGAGTACGCAGCGCCATAACGAACTGCGCAGATGCGTGTCCCTGCTCTCATACTATTTCCAAATGAGAATGCGCCAAGATGCGCCGCGAATTTTTCACGTTGGCTAACGCGAATGAAACGCAGCGTAGCAGCGCTACGCTAAGTGGAATGAGCGGACGCCAACGGGGAAAAGGCGCAAGCAGATGGCGCAGGTGAATTTGGAAATAGTATCACACATACTGTTGACTTTTCAATTCTTTTCTGCACGCAAACAGGCGCTGGCAAGGATCTCACCCTGCCAGCGCCTGTTTTGTATTCAGCTTTACTGCCGCTGCACCGAAATTGGCTCATCCGTCAATTCCACCGTCTCGCCATACACCTGCACCGCCAGTTTGTCCCCCTGCGTCAGCTGGAACACGGTCTTGTCCGCGCCCATGCTGATTGCAATCACACGCCCGCGGTACATGACCGAGAAGGTCAGCCGCTTCCAGCGCTCCGGCAGACGCGGGGCGAAACGCAGCATCGTGTCATCGCTGCGCAGACCTGCGAAGCCGTAGACGATGTTCGCCCATGCCATCGCGATGCTCGTGATGTGCAAGCCCTCGCGCGTATTGCGGTTATAGTTGTCCAGATCAAGGCGCGTCGCGTAGCCGAAGAAATTGACTGCCTCGTCCATCTTGTCCAGTTCTGCCGCCAGAATGGAGTGAATCGCAGGCGAAAGGGAGGATTCGTGAATCGTGCGCGGCTGGTAGAAATCGTAGTTGATACGCTTCGTCTCGGTATCAAAAGACGAATTGTAGAGGTAGAGGAACATCAGCACATCCGGCTGCTTAATCATGTCTGTGCGGTAGATGCGGTCGTACGCCCAGTGGTCGTAGAGCGGGAACTCGCTGACCGGAATGCTGTTGATGTCCGTGTGCGGCAGCTCAAAAAAGCCGTCGTGCTGCTCAAACAAGTGATTGGGCGTTTCCGGAATGTACATGTTGTCGGCAATGTGCCGCCATTGCGCGGGTTCATCCGGTGCAAGCTCGACTTTTTCACACAGTGCCGCGTAAGCCTCCGGCGCATCCGCCCGCATTGCATCCATCACATCCGCCGCATAGCGCAGGGCGCGCATCCCCATATAATTGGTATACGCGTTGTTGTTGACCATCATGTGGAACTCGTCCGGGCCCATCACGCCAAAGAAGCCGTATTTGCCGATTTTCTCGCTGAAGCCGACGCGAGTCGCTTGGAATCGGGCGATTTGCAGCAGCATTTCCGCGCCGTATCGGTACAAAAACGCCTTGTCGTCCGTCAGGTGGACATAATGCCAGATGCCGTAGGACACCGCCGTGCTCGGCTGCAATTGCAGGCTTGCGTGCTGCCAGAGCGGACATGCCTCGTCACCGTTGAGCGTCGCAATCGGGTAGCATGCGCCCTTGCAGTCCAGCATTTTTGCGCGCTCCAGCGCCATCGGCAGCGTGTTGTAGCGGAAAAGAAGGAGCGATTTCGCGGCTTCCGGGTTCGTGAAGAGGTAGAACGGCAGGCAGCAGGATTCCGTGTCCCAGAATGCATGACCGTTGTACGCCTCGCCCGTCAAGCCCTTCGCGCCAATGTTGTGGCGCATACTGCCGCCGTTGTAGGTCTGCGCGAGCTGGAAGGAGCAGAAGCGAATCCCCTGCTGTTCCGCTGCGACGGCTTCCGCCATCCTTTCATCTTTCGGCTCAATGCAGATGTCGGACGTGTGCCAGTAAGCATCCCAATACGCACGCTGTGACGCCTGTGCGTCATCGAGCGAGACGGCTTTGCTCTGCGCCATCGCGTCCTGCCCGCTCTGCCAGAGGTCGTCCCCCTGCCGACCGTTGAACAGCACGACGACGCGCTTGTCGATTTGCACGGCTTGCCCCGGCGCAAGCAGAACATCCGCCGTCGCAGTGACGGTTTTGCCCTCGGCGGATGTGGTGGATTCGCCGGGCAGCGTCAGCCATGCGCCGCAAAACTCCTCCTGATTCGAGAGCGTCGTGCGGGACTGCGCCATCAGGCAATCCGGCTTCGCGTCGATGCGCGTCTCCTGCCAGAAGCACTTCTGTCGCCCTTCATGCACGACGTCGAAGGACACGCCGGACGTGACTGTCGCGCTGCCCGTGAAATTGAGCGCTTCGAGCGTGATGCGCTGGTACGCGCGTTCGCGGTGGACCATATCGAGGAAGCGGAGGAAGGTCAGGCGGATTTGCTTGCCGCTCTTCGTCGTCCAGAGGAAGCGGCGGGTGAGCGTGCCGGCGCGGAGGTCGAGTTCGCGGGTGAAGTCAGAAAACTGCGACTGCCCCAAATCGAGCGTTTCGCCATCGACGGAAATCGTCGTCATCAGCCATTCCGCCGAGGGAATCATGAAGTGTGTTTTGTCGATGATGCCCTTATAGGAACGGTTCAGCTTCTCCATATCATAGATGCCATTGGTATACGCTCCGCGAAGGCTATCGACATGACCGCCCTCATCAAAGCAGCCGCGCACGCCGATGCTCTCATTGCCCAGCGAGAAGATGGATTCGCTCACGCGCGCGTAGGCGGGGTCGAAGCCCTGCTCAATGACCTTCCACGGGTCTACTTGGAAATATACGTCAGCGGCTTTTGCCATTGTGCGTCCTCCTGTCGGTTCTTTCTTTTTGGCAAGAAAGAAGTAGAAGCTCTTTTTTTCGGTATTGCAGGTTGTCTTCTTTTCCGTGAATGGGCTGTTAAGCAAGTTCCAGAGGGCAATGAAAACAGACGAAGTCTGCGGTCGCCCTCTGGACTCCTTCGGCGCCTCCCATGTTACTGGGTGACTATCGAAGTTTTTTATAATGTCAACCCTTGATGCCCACAGACACGGCGTTTTCGGTCAGCTGCTTCTGGAAGATGAAGAAAAGGATGATGGGCGGAATCATCGAGAAAACGACGGAGCGCATCATCGTGTCGGCGTTGACGGTCTGTTCCGTGCTGAAAACAAACAGGCGCACCATCACCGTTTGCAGCGCGCTGCCGCGAAGCACCAGATACGGCAGGAGGAAGTCCGACCATGCGGCGTTGATGGCGAAAATCGCAATCACGGAGCAAATCGGCTTGGACAGCGGCAGGACGATGTAGAAGAACGTTTGCAGCTGCGTGCAGCCATCAATCCGCCCGGCTTCGATGATGGAAGTCGGCAGCGATTCAAAGAACTGCACGAACAGGATAACGTACATGGCGTTCGCGCCATAGCTCAGCCAGAGCGGGACGAACGAGCCGCCGAGACTCAGCTTCTGGATGTTCATGAACAACGGCACGATGCTGATGGTCGTCGGCAGGAGCAGGGAGAGCATGACGAGCTTCTTGACGATGCCGTAGCCCTTGGGCTTCAAAATCGCCAGCCCATAGCCCAGCAGACCGTTGAACACAATCGCGCAGACGACGCTGCCCGCAACGGAAATCAGCGAGTTAAAGTAGTTCTGCGCAATGCCCAGCTGCGACCACGTTTTCGCGAAGAGAGAAAAATCGAACACCTCCGGGAGCAGCTTGGCGGACGACATGAACTCCTTCAAGTCCTTGAAGCCCGCCAGCACGACCCAGATAATCGGGAAAACCGCGACAACCGTCATAATCAGGCAGAAGAAGATGATGAACCCATACCCAACCCGGACGGACGCGGAGTGCATATCGTAGTCCCGGATGACGCCGGTGCGCTGTGCTTTTGCCATATGCGTTCTCCCTCCTTAATCCCAGTCGGATTCTTTGCGGTCGAAGTAGGAGTAAATCGCCGTCATGACGAGCAAAATCAGCGTGACAATCACTGCGACGGCAGATGCCTTGCCATAGTTCATCGAGCCGCCGAACGCGTACTGCCACATCAGCTGCATCAGCGACAGGGACGCATTATCCGGGCCGCCCTTCGTCAGCACCATCGGTTCATACATAATCTGGAACACGGAGATGATTTGCAGAATCAGCAGCGTACCCGCGAGCTTCTTGATGGCAGGAATCATGATGTGGATGATGCGCTGCCAGATGCCCGCACCGTCAATCGCCGCCGCTTCGTACAGCTCCGGGCTGACGCTGGACATGCCCGCCATGTAAATCAGCGCCGTCGCGCCCGCGCCCTTCCACGTCGCGATCAGGATGATGATGGGGATGACCCACTCCGAGCGCGTCAGGTACGTCTGCGGCGCAATGCCCAAGTGGCTGAGCAGGATGTTCAGCACGCCGGACTTCTCGCCGGAGAAGAACGCCGACCAGAGGATGACGACCGCCAGACCGGGCAGCATATTCGGCAGATACGCCACCGTGCGGAAGAAGCTTTTGCTCCGCACGGTCTCCCCAATCAGCAGCGCCAGCACCATCGGCAGGAAGAAGCCCAGCAGCAGCGACCAGAACGTATACGAGAACGTGTTCGTCAGCGCCTGCAGGAAGTCATCTTTGCCCATGACGCTGATGTAATTTTTGAAGCCGATGAAGTTCACCAGTTCGATGTTGCGCGTCTTGTACAGGCTCATCACCACGCTCTCGAACAGCGGTTCCCAGACAAAGAACAGCATCAGCACGAGGCTCGGCAGCATAATCAGCCAAGCATTGAGGTGGTCAACCGTCCGTGCGCGCAAGCCGACTTGCGCCTTTTTTCTGCTCATAGGCGTTCCTCCGCGAAGATTTGAGCGATTTTTGTGTAAAAGAAACCGGCATCGGTTCTCCTCCGCCGGTGTTCTTTTTTCCAATTAGAAATGAGGAATTAGCAATTAGCAATAATTGCCCGATGGCACCGCACTGCCCCGTCCGCATTGACTTTCGCTCGTCACCAACAAGGGCTAACCCAAAGTGCAGCGGCGCCGAAGGTTTCCAAAGGGCGATCGGAAAGCCCTTTGGTCGCCTCCGCAGAGGCGAAACCCTCTGCAACAAACAGTGCAATGCCATGCAGAATCAGAAATTAATAATCATTGATTTCATCATCCAGATACTCCTGGAAGGAATCCTGCGCCTTTTGCAGCGCCTTGCGCACGTCCGCGCCCTCGCGAGTGATGACGCGCTGAATTACAGCGGTCAGCTCGCGATACAGTTGCTGCGCAAAGACGGGTTCTTCCGAGCGCAGCGTAATCGTGCCCTGCGTGATGGAATCGAAGAAGTCGTTGTACAGGCGCATATCCACGTTGCAGTATTCGTCAATAATCGCCTGCTTCGCCGCGTTGTAGTCCGCATCGTTCCACGCGCTGATGGCGGGCAGAACCGGGGCGCCGCGGTCGCGCTTGGCAGCATAGTCCGCGCGCATCCCCTCGATAATCTGGTCATTCAGGTAGGGCATCTTGCCCAGCACGGTCAGGTATGCCATCAGCGCCGTCGCCTGATCATCGGTAATGTTCGGCGCGAACATGTAGCAGGTGCCGCCCGCCAGCGCATAGCGTCCCGCGTCGCCCGCCGGGAACGGAATCAGCGCGAAGTCCTCCACCGGTAGACCCTTGTTGGAGGTCGGCTGGTCAACCGAGTCATCCGCCGCGAAGTTCATCGCCGCTTCGCCCGTGCCCAGCAGAGAATGCGCGCCCGCCCAGTCGGTCGTGGTCGCGTCGGCATTGAGGATGTTGTACTTCCAGCGCAGGTCGCGGATGTACTCCATCGCCGCCACGCACTCGTCGGATGTGAAGTTGCACACCCAGCGGCCGTCTTCATCCTGATATTCCAGCGCGTTTTCGCCCACGCAGCCGAAGTTCCACGCGATATTGGTGAACAGCCAGCCGCCATACGTCTCGCTCGCCGGGAACACCAGCCCCGCCTTGCCCGTCTTTTCGCGGATAATCTGACCGTATTCCGCCACTTCCTGCAAGGTCTTGGGGTAAATCGGCAGACCTTCCTCGTCCACCAGCCCCGCCTCGCGGAACAGGGCGACATTGATGTGCATACCCAGCACATAGCCGTCGCGCGGCAGACCGTAGATGCGGCCGTTCTCGTCGGACAGCATTTCGAGGTACGACGGGCTGAACTCATTCAGCACGCCCGCGCGCTCCAGCGCATCGGTCACGTCGCCGACAAGATGCTGGCTGATCAGCAGCTGCGGGTCGGTAAACGGCGGCTGGAAGATGCTCGGCGCCGTGCCGCCCTTCGCCATCGGAACGTAGCTGCTCAGGGTGTAGGAGTAGTAATCCGGCACCAGCGTCACGTTCGGGTACTGCTTCTTCATCGTCTCGCGGTAGCTCTCAAAGAGCGCCTTTTCCGCCTCCGCCGCCGTATCCGCGGGCCAGTTGCCCAGCGTAATCGTGCAGGTCAAGTCCGCATCAACGACCTCTTCCGCCATCGCCAGCGGCAGCGCACCCAGCGTCAGGCACAGCACCAGCAGCATGGAAACCAATTTCATCGACCCTCTCATGGGAAAACCTCCTTCACGAGTTCGTGGCGTATTTTCGTTAGGTTTAACGCTCAACCTTGTCTCTATTATAGTGTATCAAGCCCATTTTGTCAATCCTGTTTCGAGATTTTTTTGAAAAGAAAAGGGGCTGCTTCGGAGAAGCTGTGTCCCCGAAGCAGCCAAAGGGATGTGTTATACTATTTCCAGATAAGAATGCGCCAAGATGCGCCGCGAATTTTTCATTCTGGCTAACGTGAATGGAACGCAGCGTAGCAGCGCTACGCTAAGTGGAATGAGCGGACGCCAGAATGGAAAAGGCGCAAGCAGATGGCGCAGGTGAATCTGGAAATAGTATTATTTACTTTCCTTGAAAACGACCATCAATCCCTGTGCATTTGCCCAGTCAATCACCTGCTGATTTTCCGCGTCGCAGAGAATCACCGGATGGCAGCCGCTGAAGGCATCATCCGCCAGCGTTTGCACACTGTTCGGGATAATGACCAGCCGCAGTAGCGTACAGTCTGCAAAGGCGCGCTTTCCAATCGCAGTAACGCCCTCCGGAATATTCACCTGCTGCACCTGCCACATGCCGACAAAAGCTTCTTCCTCGATTGCCTTCAAATTCGCAGGCAGCTGCAGAATGTGATCCGACGCAATTGCATACCCATTGCCCAGCCATGTATCGCAAATCCGGCAGACTGTTGCACTCACCAGACCGTCTTCCGTCGGTGTTGCAGGCCGTACCGTCTCAATGTACGGCGTATGCGGTATGTCGATGCGGCTCGTAACATAACTTTGTTCCGATTCCACATAGTTGTCCGCTGTCTGCGCAATGTAGAGAGCATATCCCAGGTCGCAGCGAAGCGCCGAGAGGTCAAGCGTAATTTCGCGCTTGCCGTCCGGGTAAAGTTCTGCACGATCCTCCACATAGAAGTGCGTTATAGGAGCACTCGATATGCCGTCTTGCGGCCAGAAAATCAAATCCAGCTGCGCATTCTCCGGGAAAATGTGCGAATCCGAAAGCGTCAGCGTCAGCTTGTTGTCCACCAGCTCCGAAACATCCAGAATGCGCGGCAGCTGACATTCCAGCACCAAGTCAAATTCCGTCGGTGCCAGCGTGTCAATGTACTGGCACAGGTTCGGGGTGAAGGTTGCATGATAGACCTTTCTGCCAGTAATGGTCTGTTTCTTTTCTATATCTTCTCCCCTTTCTATGGTGAACAGCGCCACGTTTGCTTCTTCGGTGCCTTCCGTCAGCGTCAGCGTGCCATCCACATTCCAGTCGCACAGCATCGCCGTGTATTCCGGATCATCCAGCCGCACTTCCGCGCCATACGGATAGAGCGTCTGCGTATTCACCGTCACTTGCGCATACTCGCCCGTCAGGTCATCACTGAGCCAGTAGCCGTTGTTTGTGCCAATGATAGTCGGCTCAAATTCGCCCTGTGCGTTCTGCCAGTCCAGCGTATCCATGTGCCGCCCCGCGAAATCCAGCACATACGCATAACTCGCATCCATCAGCTCCTCAATCGGCTGAACTTCCGCATACACCAGCTTCTTTCCCTCTGTAAAGGACGCAGATGCCTGCGCCACAACCTCCGCCTCAATATTCTTGGAGTACGCCTGATAGAGGAAGGTCTGGTCGTAGTTGTCGCAGTCTTCCACCTTCGGATCATCCCCAAACGACAAGCGATACGTTTCTCGATTGAGCATGAAGTAGCGTGCTTTTCCGAAATGTTCCACAAATGCCGGGTGCGTAAAGTACCATTGCCCGTCAATTTGAATCATGTTCACGGCATCACCGTCAAAATACGAAACAAACACCGAGCTTTGATCACCAATGCCAACACCTTCGATGATGCCTTTCGCGTTGAAGTATATGCCATTGGTAACATTTGCCGCATTCAGCAGTGCTTTGTATGCAAATGCCCAGCCCCAGCGCGTACCTTTACGCTGGACAAGCACCATTTTGCCGCTATATGTGTGCGGCAGCATGTCTGACAGCTTCGTTTCGCTGAGCATCCAGTCTACCAGCGCTTCTGCCTTCTGATAGTCGGTCATGTCATCCGTAATTACCTGCGCGACAATTTTTGCTGCCATCTGTTCAGCCGTGCCGAGGTATTCTGCCGGAATCGACTCATCCAAATGCACAGGAATCTGATGCGCCAGCGCGTACTGATGCGCCGCGCTGCCCGACGGCGTGTAGAATTCCACAACCGCTTCGCTGAACGCATCATCCGCAATTTCCGTAACCGATGCCGGAATTTCCAGCAGCAGCATCGCGTTTCCAAATGCATTTGCGCCGATGCGCTCCAAGCCATCCGGCAGTTTCAGCGCTGCCAAAGCAACATTGCCGTGGAATGCCTGTGTGCCAATGCTGCGCACACCCTGCGGGATGGTAAGCGTCTGTATCCGCGCGGCCTGCGCAAACATCCCCTGCGGGATTTCCGTCAGTGATTTCGGCAAATGCACGGACAGAATGGCATAATTCATCCACATCGGATTGATGCCGATTTGCTTCACGGTATCCGGGAAATACATGGACGTAACGGACGTGGAAGCAAACGCATAATCCCCGACCGTTTCCAGCGAATCGCCCAGAGAGAAGGACGGAATTGCTTTGCAGACGTTGAATGCCCGCTCGCCGATGTACTTCACATGCGGCAGCGAAACGCCCTTCTGCTCCGCCGACGGCGAAACGCGCTTCAGTTTCTTGCAGCCATCAAATGCATAGTCTGAAATTTCCGTCAAATTCGGCGAAATATTGATTTCCTCAATGTTTTCGCAGCTCGTGAAGGCATGTTCGCCAATGGACTGAATGAGCGCACCGCCGTTAATAGTTTGAAGCGCCTTGCAGCCGCAGAACGCACTGCTCTCGATGGTCGTAACAGTGCTGGCGAGCGTTGCTTCCGTCAGCTTCGAGCATTCCAAGAACGCGTCAGCACCAATCGTTTCAACGCCGGGGGCAATGGAGACCTTCTCCAAATTCTTGCAGTAAATGAATGCGCCGCCAAGGCGCTTCACATTGCCTGGAATGGTAATCGAGGTCAGCCCGCTCTCACGGAACGCGGCATCCCCTATTTCCTCCAAACTTTCCGGCAGTTCCACCGATTGGAGCTTGGACGCTCCACAGAAAGCATTCGCGCCAATTTTCTTCAAGCCATCGGGGAGCGTCAGCGAACGGAGCTCTCCATTATAATAGAATGTCCAGTCCGCGATTTCGGTCACATTTGCCGGGATGACAACTTCAGCAATCGGAACTCCTAGGAATGCTTCTTCTCCGATCGTGGTCAGCGAATCCGGAAGATTGATTTCCTTCAGCGCATAGCAATGCGCAAACGCAAGTCCACCAATGTTCGTTACCCCATCCGGCAGATGAATACTCTCCAGCGACTTGCAGTTTGCAAATGCTTCATAGCCGATGCTCGTCACACTGTCCGGAATTTCAATAGTTTTCAGGGACGTACAGTCCTTAAAGCCATGCACGAACGTGATGTTCTTCGGCAAAACGACCGTAGTCAGGGACGTGCATTCCGTGAAGCATCCGCCTTCCATGCGGAAAACCTGCGGCGGCAGAATTACTGTCTCCAAATTTTCGCATCTTGCAAATGCCCACTCCATCAAGTCAAAGTCCGTCGATGTGATTTCCACAGACTTCAGCTGATGGCAATCAGTAAATGCAAAACTCCCAACGTGAAGACCCGGCTGCGAAAGTTTCAGCGATGTAATGCCGGAATTGTAGAATGCATTTCGTCCAATCAACTCTAATTTTTCCGGGAAGTTGATATCCGTTAGTGCTGTGCAGTTTTCAAAAGCATAAGAATCAATGACAGTGCAGCTTTCCGGCAGCGTGACGCTCGTTAAGCCTTTTCTGCCCTTGAACGCCCCTGCGCCAATTGTCGTGATGCCATCACGAACGGTTACATTTCCCGTAATCGACGCATTCACAAACAAGATGCTGTTGTCCTGCGTATCATATAAGATACCGTCTTCGGATACATAGCGCACAGAACCAAACGCTGTCGTTATCGTTTTCAGCTTGCTGGGCCACTCGCCGCTGATGTCCGCCAGTTTAGCAGGCAAGTGTAGAGTTTCCAGTGAACGACATCCTTCCACAACGCCGTTCATCATGTGGGTTAAACCACTCGGCAAATTCACGGTGCGTAAAGAGTAGCAGGTTGCAAATGTTCCCGACATAAATGTGATGCCTTCAGGCACGGTTATTTCTGTTAAGCTATCGCAGGAGCGGAATGCGCTGTCGCCCAAGCTCTTTAATCCTTCCGGCAGCACAACATTTTCCAGTTGTGTACAGTAGGCAAACGCCAAACCATCTATCGTTATCAGCCCTTCCGGGAAGGTAATTTCCTTCAGTTCCTTGCAGAACTGAAATGCGCAATTCCCAATTTTCTGCAAAGAATCCGGCAGTTGAACAGATGTTATCGCATGTTCCTTAAACACATCGTCGCCAATGCGCACCGTGCCGTCACGAATCACTACATCCCCCGACACATCCGGCAGAGCATAGCGCAGCGTCTTTGCAGGAATGTCGTAAAGCAATCCGTCCTCCATCTCATAGGTTGGATTTCCTTCGGCTACATACAGCGATGTCAGCGCTGAACAGTCTGTGATGAAAGAGTCTCCAAGGCTGGTTACATTGACCGGTATCGTCAGCGACGTCAAGCCAGAAGATTCAAACGCTCTCCAGCCAATCGTTGTCAGCGTATCCGGCAGTGTAATTTGCTTCAGCATGGTGCAGCTGCCAAAGGCCGATTGCCCAATTTCCACCACACTGCCAAGTGTAATCTCCTGCAAGTTTTCCTGTCCCCAGAAACCGTCATCCGAAATGATTTTCAAGCTCTGCGGCAGACTTACGCTCACAAGCGTGCGAATGTAGCCTTTCTCATAATCAAAATACGCTTTAAATGCCGAGTCCCCAATCACTTCAATCCCTTCGCTGACAACAACGTGCGTCAGAATCGGGCTGCGGAGGTTTTCAATCGCATAGACAGGGTATCCGTCAATCACTGCCGGAACAACCGTCTCCGGCAGCGTGCCCGTATAGCCCGTAATATACGCTTTGTCCCCTTCAAGGCGATAGGTAAACGATGTGCTTTCACTGGCATAGCGCACCCCGTGTGCGCTCGCCCACAGCTGCACCGGGCTGCCGTCCTGCACAACAAGGCACAGGGCATCGTTCACCGCGTCAAACGCATGGTCGCCGATTGTCTCCACCTGCGTGCCAATGGTGAGGCTGCGCAGATTCTGGCAATAGGCAAACGCATAGTCCGCAATGGTGGTCACGTTTTCGTCAATCACGAAATCTGTTCCTGCGCGCCGCGCCGGGTAGAGCAGCAGCGTTTTACCTGTCGCGTCCATCAGGATACCGTCACAAACCTGCAAATACGCACTTTCCGCTTCCACGCGCACTTCTTGCAGGTACTTGCAGTTTGCAAAGGCGTTTTCCGCAGTGCCGACCACAGGCAAGCCGTCATGCACAGCCGGAAGCACCAGCAGTACCGCGTTTTCATCGCAGCCGCTGACAAGATAGCCATCCTGCGCGGCATTGAGCGTGTAGGAAATCTCCTGATCCGCCGCGGCAAAATTCACGCCCTGTGACGTGGCTGCTTTTTCAGCGGCAGACCCCTTCCAGCCGCGGATGGTCAGATTCTCGCAGTTCGCAAAAGCATCCGCCGCGATTTCCTCCACGTCCGGCCAAAGCAGAATGTCCGTCAGCGCACTGCATCCCTCAAAAGCGGCACTTTCAATGCGCCGCACCGTGCGCGGCAAAGTCACATTGGTTAGGCTTTCATTGCCGCTGAATGCCCTTGCGCCAATTTCCACAATGCCGTCCGTCAGTTCGATTTGGGTCAGCGCAGTGCAGTGCTCAAACGTGCTCGCCGGGATTTTCGTCAACGCGGCGTCCCACTGAACTTCCCGCAGGGCGGCACAGTTCATCCATGCGCCGTTGCCCAGCGTCGTGACGCTCTTGGGCAGCTTCAGCGTCTGAATCCCAGTGCCAGAAAAAGCAGACGAACCAATCGTGTTCAAATTTTCCGGCAGGACGATGCTTTCCAGCGTGCCAATGCCCGCAAACGCATACGCGCCGATTCTGGTCAGGCTCTCCGGGAAGATGATTTCCGTCAGGGCCGTATTTTCAAACGCATTTGCTTCTATGGTTTGCAGATACTTGCTCCATGTCACCGTTTTCAGCGACGTGCAGCCGCTGAACGCCGACGCGGAGACGGTATGGAGGCGCTCCGGCATCTGGAATTCCGTCAAGGAAACGTCATTCCGGAACGCCGCTGCACTCAGGCTCGTTACGCTGTCCGGAATATGCACGCTTTCCAGTGCCGTGCAGTTCTGGAACGCCTTTGTGCCGATGTTCGACAGCGAATCATCAAACGACAGCGATTGCACCGCCGTGCAGCCTTCAAATGCCGATTCGCCAACAGACGTCACGCCCGTGAACGCACTGGGCGAAACAAGCGACGTGCAGCCCTTGAAGAATCGGTCAGGAATCGCCGTCAGTGTACCTTCACCGAAATTCACCGTCTTCAAGCCCGTTGCATTTTCAAACATGCCTGCCTGATAATCGCTGAAAATCGGCGAGAAAGTCAGCGTTTCCAGATAGCGCAGGTTTTTGAGTGCGCCATCATCAATCTGTGTCAGCGTTTCCGGCATGACAAAGCTTTGCTGCGGTGCGCTGGCAGCATAAGTCAGCAGCCGCGTGGCATCTGCCGTCATCAGCGCGCCCTGCTGCACCTGAAAATGCGTGTTTCCCTCTGCCAGCTGGAAATCCGTCAGCGCCGTGCAGTCACGGAATGCATCCGCGCCAATCAGGTTCAGCGACTTCGACAGCGGCATCGACGTCAGCGCAACACAGCCGTCAAAGGCTTCCGCGCCAATCATCGTAATATCGCCATCAATCTGAATGGATTCCAGTCTTTCGCAGCCCTGAAATGTGCGGTCAGGAATGACCGTCACACCAGCCGGGATTTGCAGCTTCTTTATCGTGTAGCAATACTGGAATGCGCCTTCCCCAATGGATTCGAGCTTTTCAGGCAGACGACCATCGCCCCAAGCTCTCCCCATATTCCAGCATCCACCAAACGCGCCTTTACCGATTTTGGTCACGTTTTTGCCGATGCACTGCTCAACACTGTAATCTCTTGCAGATCCATAGCCCCAGCAGTTTGCAAAGGCGTCGTCTGGGATTTCCGTCAACGAATCAGGAATTTCCAAGAAGTGCATTTGCAAACATGCCGCAAATACGCCCTCGCCCATTTTCGTCAGCTTCTGCGGCATCCGAACCGCATCAAGATAGGCGCTGACTGCAAAGGCTTCCTTACCAAAGGTGGTTACATTGTCCGGAATGTAAAATTCCTTGCCGATGCCCGACGGCATATCAGAAAACGCGCGGTCGCCGATCGTCGTGACCGGATACCCTTCAATTTCCTGGGGAATAAGCACTTTGCGGCGCAGAAGGTCTTTATTATATCCTGTAATCGTCGCTTCTCCATTCTGAATCTCATAGGTATAGTACTCTGCCGGGTCAGCAACAAGCACATATGCATATAGATATTCATATCCATTTAAACGCAGTTGAATACGCACCATTTCATTTGCAGAAAGTGAAATACTTCCTTTTCCATCCCATTCGACGTGGATTCCTGTTGGCTCATAAGTGTAGCTTTCAAAGTGAGTTGCACCATATTCATCATCATTAGAACCACTGCCAAAAGAGCCGTGACCATCCGTATAAGCGAAATACCACAGCCATTCCTCTTTTGTCACAACGAAATCTTCTGGGACATCATAAGTAAAGTGGATTGTTTCCCCCGGCTGGGCAAAAATGACAGTCCGATCGTTCCAATCCATTTTCGCTTCCTTTGTCTCCGCGCAAGCAACTGTCGTTGCCAGTGCAAAAAGAAGCAAGAACAGTCCGAATGTGACTTTCCAACGTTTCATGTGCAATTCTCCTCCATCCGCTTTTTTCCTGTTGCAAACTGCCAGTTTTCCATATTTATTATACGCAGGTTTTCCCAGCTTGTCAACATGATTGGTAATCGTTTCTTGACAATTTCTTCTGAATATAGCATTAGCACCTTATTGATTTGACGGTGCATGACATAGCATTCGATTTAGTTTCTGTATTTTCCCTTAATTTTCTTGATTCTGCTATTGACTTTTTCTTGAAATTGCTGTATGCTGGAAATCGAGAAAGGGGTTGATACGCATGAAATCCAAGAAACTTTTGACGATTACGCTGACCAGTCTGCTGATCGGAAGCTGTCTGGTCCTACCCGCACTGGCGGACAGCGCGGACGCTCCAAGCGGCGGAAATGTCGCGACTTACGAAATTTCCGCAAACGTAAAACGCATTGATGAATATGCGTTTGCAAACAGCACGAGCCTTGTCAGCGTGAAAATTCCTGATTCTGTAACTGCCATCGGGGATTACGCCTTCTCGGGCTGCACGAGCCTGAAAGAGATCACGATTCCCAGCAGCGTGACAGAGATTGGCGCGCACGCATTCGATGGATGCACGGCGCTGGTAAAGTTGCAGGGGCTGGAGAATGTGACAAATCTCAGCGACTTCACGTTCTATAACTGCATTTCACTGCAAGATGTTGGAGATTTGACTTCTTTGACGAGCATTGGCGAATCTGCTTTTGCAGGCTGCAAATCACTGACGCAACTCGGTGATATGCCCCATCTGAAAAGTATCGGCGCGTCTGCTTTTTCATACAGTATCAGTTGGGACGATGGAACAGAACAATATTGCGATTCACTGAAGCGTATTGGCGACATTTCTAATGTCGAACAAATCGGTGATTCAGCCTTTTTCAGCTGCGCGTCTTTAGCAGAAATCGGAAGTTTGCAGCATGTCACAACAATTGGGGATTGGGCTTTTGGGTATTGCACTTCACTCAAAGAAATCAGCAGCTTAGACAATATTAAAAAGATTGGAAGATGGGCTTTCTACGATTGTCAGTTGAATACGCTTGAAATCGGAGGAAATGACGTCCACATTGGGGCGGAAGCATTTTTCAGTTGCAATTCTCTTGCAAGCATCGAGGGCTTAAGCAACGTAACAAGCATCGGCAGCGGTGCTTTCGAGTCCTGCGCCATGACCACCATTAGCGGTCTAACGAACATTTCTGCCATTCCGGATAGCGCATTTGCCAGCTGTTTCAATCTGCAAAGCGTAGAAGGTTTGGAGAATGTGACGAGCATTGGCGCATACGCATTCTCCAGATGCTATGCGTTGGAAACACTTGATATCACCGATAATGTAACCACTATTGGTGCTTACGCTTTCAGAGATTGCGAGTTGCTCACATCCATGGAGCATTTGAGCAATGTAACAAGTATTGGCGATAGTGCTTTTGTAGGCTGCACCTCCTTGGTTCGGGTTGGTGATATGCCCCATTTGGAAAGCATCGGCGACTCTGCCTTTGGGGTTTCCAGCCGTTGGATTCCGGACGAAGGCATGTCAAAAGACTATGCCTGTGCGTCACTGGAAAGCATCGGAGATCTCAGCAGCGTTACTTCCATCGGCGAAAATGCGTTCAAGCAGTGTACTTCCCTGCAAAGCATCGGGGAACTCGGCAATGTTACGCGCATCGCGTATGGTGCCTTCTACGGCTGTGAATCGCTGACCAGCATTAGCGGCTTGGAAAAGCTGACCGTCTTGAATCGAGAGACATTCCGCAATTGCAAATCGCTGAAAACCGTTGGTGATTTAAGCAGTGTGACAAGCATCAGCGACAAGGTGTTTGATGGCTGCACTGCGCTAACCACGGTTGGCGATTTACGCAGCTTGAAGGCTGTTCCTGATAAGCTGTTCTACTGTTTGAAGGATCTTCTTTCAGTCGGCGATTTAAGCAGCGCTACCAGCATTGGGAAAGATGCATTCTATGGCTGCAGCAAGCTGGCGAGTATCGGGGACATATCCAACGTCCGCACCATCGGCAAATATGCGTTTTCTAATTGCGAAGCATTGACCAGCCTTCCTGAACTGCCCCGGCTGAATAGCATCGGCAGCAGTGCATTCGCTGACTGCACCGCTTTAACCAGCGTCGGGAATCTGACCAATGTCACAACACTCGGCACTTGTGCCTTCAATAGCTGCAAAGCGCTGAAAACCATTGGCGATTTAAGCAAAGTCACATCCATCGGATATTCCACCTTTGGCTTCTGCACCGCATTAGAGAGCGTAGGCAACATGAGCAGCGTAACTTCGATTGATTCTTACGCATTTGAAGGCTGCTCTTCGCTTGTGCGTGTCGGCAACATGAGTAATGTCGAATCCATTGATTCTAACGGTTTTGTGAATTGCAGTGCCTTGGAACACGTTGATGAACTCGACAAGATCACCAGCATCGGTCAGTATGCATTTATGGGCTGTACTGCACTGAAGAGTATCGGTTCCCTGCACAACTTGGAAACTATCGGGAAAGGTGCTTTTAACGGCTGCAGTGCACTGGAGCATGTTGATGATTTGTACAGCTTGACGCGCTTGGAATCCGGAGCCTTTGCACACTGTGCATCGTTGGTCAGCGTTGACTGTTCTGACAAATTAACATTCATTGGAGATAATGCATTTTTCAACTGCGCATTGCTTGTCAGCATCGGTGATTTAGGCAGCGTTACAACCATCGAATATTATGCTTTTGCTGGATGCTCCAGTTTGGAACGTCTTGAACACTTAGATAATCTGGTGAGCCTTGGCGAGGGCGTATTTGGGTACGGCAGCCATTATACAGGCTGTATCTCGCTGAAATCAATCGGCGATATGCCCAAATTGGAGTCAATGGGGCAAAAGTGTTTCGTCAGCTGCACCACACTGGAAACCGTCGGTGATTTAAGCAGCCTGAAGGAGATTCCATATGAGGCGTTTGATGGCTGCACCTCTTTGGTAAGCATCGGCGATTTGAACAATGTTGAGTCCATCGCTAATGAAGCTTTTTCAAATTGCAGCGCCTTGGAACACGTTGATAAACTTGACAAGATTACCAGCATCGGTCAGAATGCGTTTAAGGGCTGTACTGCACTGAAGAGCATCGGTTCCCTGCACAACTTGGAAACTATCGGGCAAGGTGCTTTTAGCGGCTGCAGTGCACTGGAGCATGTTGATGATTTGTACAGCTTGACGCGCTTGGAATACGATGTTTTCTCACACTGTGTATCGTTAATCAGCGTTGACTGTTCTGACAAACTAACCGCCATTGGGAGTAGTGCATTCTTTGGCTGCAAAGCGCTTGTCAGCATTGGTGATTTAAGCAATGTTACAAGCATTGAAAGTTCTGTCTTTAGGGGCTGCATCGCGCTGAAATCAATCGGCAATATGCCTAAATTGGAATCAATTGGGATGCAGTGTTTCATGGGATGCACTGCGCTGGAAACCGTCGGTGATTTAAGCAGCCTGAAAGAGATTCCCTCTGAGACGTTTGATGGCTGCACCTCTTTGGTAAGCATCGGCGATTTGAGCAACGTAACCATTATCGGATCATACGGGTTCAACCAATGCAAAAAGTTGACCTCAATTCCGAATCTGGGCAGTTTGGAAAGGGTCGATCAATTTGCCTTCTCCGGATGCGAGTCGCTTGCATTGCTGGGCAATCTTCGCAAGCTAACGAGTTTTGGCAACTCGCCTTTCGTTAACAGCCCTTTCCATAACTGTCCGAACCTTGTCCTGGAAGTCCTGCCGGACTCCGCCGCTGAGCAGTACGCAAAGAACTACAGCATGCGGTACACCTACATTACGGAGTAATTCTCACATCACTTGGTTCTTCGCGGAATCTTGGGGCAACCAACAAGATTCCGTGAAGAGCCTTTTTTGCACCATTTCGTCCACATCCACATCCATGTTGATATGTGCCGTTGGATTTCGCAGAACTAAGAGGCATACCATTTCGACTGTTGCTTCATTTTCCAAGGAAAGTTCTTTCACTTTCTGACCGCTCACTGGAACAGGGAATGCAAACACCATATTCCTGATGCAGCTGCCGTCCTTCTGCTTTTCCAGGTACAGACCAATGCACAGCCACAAGTACGCACAAATTGATTACTGGGGCACAAGAAGCAACACAGCTCACCTGAAAGTAACTGCTTGAAAATTAGAGTGCACTGTATTATAATTTAGATGTAACATTCTAATTTGAACTATTGGGGGTGCTGCGATGCTGACAAAAGAAGAAATGCCCGCTTGCCCGGTAGCAACTACTGTGGCGCTGATTGGAAGCAAGTGGAAGTTGCTTATCATACGAAATCTGCTGGCCCGTCCGTGGCGGTTCAATGAACTGAAAAAGGACTTGGAGGGAATCAGCCAGAAGGTGCTGACAGACAGCCTGCGCTCGATGGAAGCCGATGGTATCATTACCCGCACGGTTTATCCCGAAGTGCCGCCGAGGGTGGAATATTCGCTGACGGAACTCGGCAAAAGCCTGAAACCCATTTTGGATTCCATGCGGGCGTGGGGCGAAGCATATAAGACTAAACACTAAAAACCCGAAGCAGTACCTTTCCAGTGCTACTTCGGGTTTTCCTTATGTTGAAGTTAAATCATTCCCAAATGCTTCAATCTCGATATGTTTTCCCCTCTTGAAGTTTGGACAATACGCATACCGTCTCCGACATATCCGTTTCGTCCCAACAAAGTCCGCTGATCTCCGAGCCCTTGAAATACACGGGAAAACGGAATTCGATGCGCTTTATGATGCGTCCGTCGCTCTGGCGCTCTGGGTAAATCTCCACGCGCTCGATGAAGCTGTTCATGAAGGTCTTTTTCTCCAGATCGGTGAACTGGTCGTACAGCTTGTCGAAGTAGAGCAGGAACTGATAGACGTTGTCGGTGGAAATCCGGCGCTGGCGGATGTTGTCCATGCGGGTCTGCACCTCGGCGATGCTGCCCTCGATGGAGGCGATCTGGTCGTAGACCCTGTTCTGCCGCTCCTGCAGGTCCTGCGCCTTGCGGGTGTAATGCGGGTCGTCGAAATCGAGCGCGTCGATCTGCTCGCCCAGCCTGTCCTTGGTGCCCGTGAGCTGGCGGAGCTGCTTGCGCAGGGTCTCCATCTCCGTGTCGAGCTCAGCGGTGTCCAGCTTGCCGCCGATCTTCTCCCGGATGCCCTGCTCAAAGGCGGGGGTGTTGACCAGTTTGTGGATGATCTCCTCCACAGCGCCGTCGATGATTTCCTCGCCCCATTGGTGATGATAGTCGCAGCGCTTGCCGTCCACATGCAGGCGGTGCTTGCAGGCGTAGTAGAAGTAGTCGCGGTAGTAGGTGCCGTCGCCCTTCTTCTTGCGGTTCACGTTGCCGTACATGCCGCCGCCGCAGACGGGGCACTTGAGCAGCCCGGACAGGACGTGCTCGTGGTCGAGGCTGTGCGTCTTGAGCTGGCGCTTGTTGGTCTGCTGGCGCTGCTTCTGCGCGAGCTGCCAGTCCTCCTCGGAGATGATGGGCTCGTGAATGCCGTCGTAGAGCGTATAGTCCTTCTGCTTGACGATGTGCTACTGGTTGCGGGTGCCGGGGATTTTTTCGTTATGTCTGCGTCCGTACGCCAGCTTGCCGCAGTACACTGGATTGTCAAGTACGCCGATGAGGAAGGAACCCGTGAAGGCTTCCCGCTTGTTGTTGTGACGGCAGACCTTGCTGTATCCGTGCTCGTTGAGCCAGTTTGCGATTCTGGCGGTGCCCATGGTGGTGTGGATGTACTTGTCATAGATGATGCGGATGACCTCAGCCTCTTCCTCGGCAATCTGCAGCTGCCCGTCCACGAGCTTGTAGCCGTAGGGCGCGAAGCCGCCGTTCCATTTGCCCTCGCGGGCCTTCTGCCTGCGGTCCTCCATCGTCTGGACAAGGATATTCTCGCGCTCGATCTCGGCGACGGCGGAAAGGACGGAAATCATCAGCTTGCCGCTGTCCTTGGAGAAATCAATGCCGTCCTCCACGCAGATGAGGTTGACGCCGATGTCCTGCATCCGTTGCAGGGAGGTCAGCACGTCCGCGGCGTTGCAGCCGAAGCGGGAGAGCTTGAACACCAGCACGAAGGAGACGCCGTCCTTGCCGGATTCGATGTCCCGCAGCATGCGCAGGAACTCCGGGCGGCCCTCGATGTTCTTGCCGGATTTGCCCTCGTCGCAGTATTCCCCGGCGACGAGCATGTTCTGGAACTCCGCGTACTTGCGCAGCTTGTCCTTCTGCGCGTCCAAGCTGTAGCCGTCCACCTGCATGGAGGTGGAGACGCGGGTATAGATGTAGCATTTCATTCGCTTCATGGCTTTTCCTCCTGCGGTCCAGCCTTTGCCGCGTCCGCGTGCTCCTCAAGCTCAAGGAGGAACTTGTCGTAGTCGGATAGAAACTCGCGGTCCTGAATGACGCGGTACTTTTCAAACTCGGTTTCCGCGTGCAGCCGGGCGATTTCTTCAGACACCCTGCCCGCATCCCTGAGAAGACCGTATTCGAACATTTCAATGAAGCGGTTCAGGCGGGTTTCCCAGTCCTGCATGGTCAGCGGGATGTGGCGCTGGGCCATGTTCTCGGCGAAGTCCAGATAGGAGGTGACCATCCGGTTCAGCTGCCCAAGCTCCTCTTCGGTGAGGTAGTTCTTGGCGATGGACACGTCGGATTTTTTGATCTTGCCGTCCGGTGCGTCCTGCCAGGTAGTCAGGCCCATGTGATCCTTCGTGTGGTCGGCGCGCTCCATGATGAGCTCGGCGGCGGTGTGCCCGTGTACGGCAAAGTGCATCTTGTTCTGCACCATCGCATAGAAGCGTTTGGTGGCGGCGGAGGTGCGGTCGTAGTCGATAGCGGTGGCGTACAGGTCGGTGATCTTCTGATAGAACTTGCGCTCGCTGGCACGGATCTCCCGGATGCGCTCCAGCTGTTCCTCAAAGTATTTGTCGGTCAGATAGGTGCCCTGCTTGAGCCGTTCGTCGTCCATGACCCAGCCGCGAATGGTGTACTGCGTTGCGATCTGATTGACCCATTTGCGGAACTGAACGGCGCGCTCGGAGTTGACCTTGAAGCCGACCGCGATGATCATTTGAAGCGCGTAATGGTTGGTGGAATAGCTTTTGCCGTCAGAGGCAGTTATTCGGAATTTCCGAATAACTGAGCTCTCTTGCAGCTCGCTGTCGGCAAAGATTTTCTTGATATGCTCATTGATGGTTGGCACACTGACGTCATACAGCTGCGCCATCGTCTTTTGCGTCAGCCAGATGTTTTCGTCCTCGTAGCGTATTTCGATGCTGCCCTGCGGGTCGCCCGTGGAGGCGACATAGGTCAACACCTCCGCCGCGCTGGAACGGATGGGCGCGGGCGTCTGCTTTTCTCTGGACATGGGAATTCCTCCTCGTGCGGTTTATGGAAGCCTTCCCCGGCCCGATTGGATACGAGCCGGTGAAGGAAGGTGGTTCAGGCGCAGATGATTTCGGTCATCACGTTGTGCTCCGCTTCGGCGCGCGCCAGATTCATGAGCCCGACCCACTTTATGGGATCTTCAGCCTTCAGGGCTTCGGTGATGCCCCAGCTTTGGGCATATCCCTTCATGAGAACATCGAAACGCTCGCTGGCCTGCTCATCGACAGTGTGCAGATAGGCATTCAGTGCTCCCGTGAGCAGAAGCCTTTGGAAATGCCCCGGATGGTTCGATTCCAGGTGCATCCGGCCCCATTTGCCGATGGGCTGCTGCTCCGGAAGCTCCAGATCCGGAAAGTAATAATCGCCGTGAAGGGTGTAGCTCAGGCCGTTGTGCTCGTCGGTGATATGTTGGGGCAGCGTGCGGCTCTCAGGAGCAGGATGATTCTGAAGCATGGTGCACCTCCTGTCAATCGTGCAGTAACTGTTCGTGTATTTTGTCCCAACTGCATTTTATTACGCAGCTATATCATTTGTCAATGGTTCTTCTGAATTTGTTTGAGATGATGGATTGGATAAACTGTCCCAACTCGTTTTGCTGTCAGCGGGAAGAACGGGAAACTCCACCTTCCCGCTGTACTTTTCGATCATTTCGGCAAGAAAGCCGACGCACCGCTCAAAGGCGGCGTTCTGTTCAGGCGTTCTTTTGAGCAAAGCCATGATTCCTCCAATAAAGGGTTGATCGGTGGTGGGTGCATAGAGGTTCAGTGTTCCTTTCTTGTTCCTGCAGATATGCGAATCCACTGCGTACATACGTACATGTGTACAATCCCTTTGTATGTGTGTACGTATGTACACAGAGAATCGCGGAAATTCTCACTTATAGGGAATTTCAAATAAACGGGTTATCATCCGAGCAATCGCGCTGCCATCCGTCTGCCGTTCTGAGCGGGAGCCTTAGCACAGGCTCAATGCCGGTAAAGCCCCACACGCGGCGGCCGACGAAGTTCGTCAGGTTGTTGGAGTGCTCGATGTGGTACTTCTTCTGGTTGGCGACCAGGAATTCCGAAAAGCTCCGGTTTTTGAGCGGCGAGAAGCCGTTCTCCCGGCACCATACGGTGTAGATTTCATAAAGCTCCTGCGAGCCAACCTTCACTTCGGGCGTGAGCCGGATGTAGTCCCCGGCCTCCATAAAGAGCAGCACATTGTTGGCATCCTGCTTAACCGCTTCCCGGTTGGAACGGGAGCGGGCGCTTTCGGTGAAGCGGAAATGATTCGCCACCAGACGCTGCAGCCCTTCAAAGGCCCAGAGAAAGATGCCTTCCAGCTCGCAGCACATTTTCTCCGCGATGTCGGGGTCATCCACGCGATCTGGCTGGCGCTCCCTGGTGGTCAGAATCAGCTGGCGCGATAGAAGCCGTTGCTGCGGTCGTAGAGGGATTGCAGGTCGCCGTTGGAAAACGCCAGCAGCCGGGCGAACATCCAGCCCTGATAGCTTTGCCTGCCCTTCTTTTCCAGATCCATGCGCCCCTGCGCGGTGACCAGCGACTTGACGTAGTTGGTCTGACGCAGGGCTTCCATGCGCATGTCATCGTCGATCAGCAAATGGATGTGCTCCAGATCGGCGCGGGCAAAGCGGTTCTCGGACACCTTGCCCACGCTGCCGTCCTTGGCGTTGCAACCAAAGAGATGGGACAGAACGGTGCCGATCTGCGACTTGCCCTCGCCACCGCTGCCCTTGATGACCATCATGCGCTGTCCCTTGTTGCTGGGAATCAGGCAGTAGCCGATGTATTCCTGTAGGGTGGGAATGTCATCTTCATACAGAAGGCCATGAAGAAAGCCCAGCCACGTTTCTGGGCTGGGTGCAGAGGGATTGTAGGCCACCGGAAAACGGCTGCGCACGATTCTGTCCTTAGCTGTGGAGAACGAGCCATCCAGAAACAGCGTGCCGTTCGCCACGTGAATCCGGTCGGTCTGCGGCGGGAAATCATCGATATGCGCTGTGATTTTCAGCAGCTCGATGATGTTGGATATCTTCTTCGGAACGCTGGTGGACGCATACGGTTCGATGATCTGATAGATTTCAGTCTTAAGTGGCGCTTCGTCGGTCATGCGTCCTTCCGACGTGAAGAAGCTGTTCTCGGTATAGAGCAGCTTGTGCGAAGCCAGGAACTCCCGACAGAACGCCGCCTCGTTGATGCTTTGCCCGTCGTACCAGGGCGGGAACTGGTCAGGCCGCAAAAGCTTCGTCATGTGCCTCCGCCTCCTCTCTGTGGGCAGTGTTCCAACGCTCGATGCTGCGGAGGGTATTGTCATCAATCAGGGAGTCGGCGGTGTCTTTGCAGATAACGCTGTCTGCATCGTACAGGCAGTCGATCAGATAGGACACCTGCGGCAGCGCATGGCTGGCGGATACGAAGCGGTCGTCCCATTCCTCCTAGGGCTGAACGGGCACAAATCGTTGCTGACGATTTTTCAGGAGCCGTTCATATTCGATCAGCACGGAGGCGCAGCGCCCTTCCCGTTCCCGCTGGGATTCCTCCTGCCGGATACGGGGAAACGCAACGGCAGCGGATACCGGCGTGTTGGGGTCGATGCCGAAATCCAATGCCAGCTTGCGCGCTGCATCGAGGGGAGACAAATTGAACAGTCTGGCGGTGAAGTCGATCACGTCGCCGGTGCTGTGACAGCCGAAGCAATAATAGTAAGTTTCGTTGATCTTCATGGAGGGCGTCTTGTCCGAATGGAACGGACAGCGGCACATGCCGTTTTGCCCGATCCTGACGCCGTAATATGCAGCTGCCTGCGGGACGGTTATGCGGGCTTTGAGGGTATCGAAAATTCTCGTATCATTCACTTCCTTGTATTTGTCGGTTAAGAAAACTTTGAGGGTCATCGTTCGTTATCCCATGCTTTGCGCCAGCTATGTTCATGGGCGCTGCGCTGGGACAGCAGCCTGTCAATTTCATCCGAGCCGAGCGTGCGGGTCAGCCTGTTTAGTTTGGAAACTTTCTCCTGCATAAGCTCATTGGGTTCTGCTTTTCGCTTCCAGTATGCGGTTTCTCTGTGCATATCGTTGTTCTTCTGGCGCGCGTTGACCAGCAGGGCATAGACCTCTCTCAGCTTGCGGACGAGCTTTTTGATGACCGGGAGAGCCTTGTTTTCGCGGTAGCTCCTGGCGGTTTCCAGCATCCCGGTGTCGGGCAGAAGCTCGCCTGCGGAACCCAGGCTTTGTACGAATGCTTTGACCTCTTTGTCGCTCTTCGCAAGTGCATCTATCTTCCTTTTTGCGGCTTCGACTTCATGCTCAGCCTCCTCCCGATTCGCTTGCGCCAGATGCACGGCTTGCTCCGCGCTTTGCTGCTGCGCCTTAATCGCATCGAGGGCTTCCTGTTCCTTCATGACCTTGAACTGCACGGTGGTCAGGTGCTCCTCGGTGCTGCCGCGTTCGCCGCGCTCCACGTCGGTGTAGCCCGCTGCGAACATGGCGTCGTGGTAATAAGCATTGACCGCCGGAACGATCAGCGCGCTGTAGGACAAGCCGCGCTCTGCATGAAGCTGACGCAGCAGAGCGACAGCATTTGCGCTGGCAGGCTTGTCCAGATCAAGCCGGAGGGTGGTGCGGAGCATCTGGCTCATCCGGCAATACCCTCGCGCCTGAGGCGCCGCTCCGCAAGGTATTCATAACCCTCGGCGTTGGCGTGTATGTTGTCGATGATGGTCACGCGGTCACGGTCAAACTCGCCGAAGTGGCGCAGCAGGCATCCGCCGCCGCCCACGATCCACAGCCGCATGGTCTGCGGGTCGTATTCGTGTTCGCGCAACCTGCGCATGATCTCAGCCGCATAACCCACAGCGACCTCTCGAATGGTATCCACATAGTCGCGCCCGATGTCCGCATCGCCGTTTCGGAACACCTCGTCTATGACGGCATCCGGCACGGTACGACCAAAGCGCTGCGTCAGGGCCTCGCGTGCTCGGAGCATGCACTGGTAGGTGCCGTACTTCTCATAATGTACCTCTCTTTCAGTTTTTTAGAGTAAAGGTTATGCTTCTTATTTGGAATTCTATTGTATGGGTGTCCCTTGCCTGTTCCCGGCTAGAAACCTTGTTTGGCTCACAGTCAGTCCTGAATAGGCGCTTGCTTCCGGGGAAGGTGCTTGCCAGGGGGACGCTGGGGTAACCGGAAGGTCATGGCGGTATATCGGGCAAAGGGCTTCGGGATGGGTTGTCAAGGTTCTGTGTTCTGTGGAACGCAGACAGTATACCTGACAAACCCCATGCTTTGGCCTATGTCCGAAACGATGGAAAACCCGCAAAAACCCCTGTCTTTCCACGCTTATGGAAATGTGGTATGATAGGGTTGAAACTGGTTATGGAGGCTGGAAAATGTACGTTCAACTGACAATGGCCGAGCGTCTGAAGGACCTTCGTGTGATCGATAAGAAGCTGACGCTGGAACAGCTGGCGGAGCAGACCGGCTTATCGAAGTCTGCACTTGGCAAATATGAGAACGAGGATTGCGGCGACATCAATCACTACGCCATTCAGAAGCTGGCAAAGTTCTATGGCGTATCCACCGATTATCTCCTGGGCTTGACAGAACAAAAAAATCACTCAGATGTGGACGTGGCGTCCCTGCATCTGAGTGATGAAGTATTGGAGCTGCTGCGCAGCGGGAAGATCAATAACCGCTTGCTCTGTGAAATGATGACGCACCCCAGATTCCGCCAGCTGATGACAGACATGGAGATCGTCGTAGATCGCATCGCGGATATGCGAATTCAGGATATGAACACGGTACTGGAAGTGGCGCGCCAGAAGGTCATGAAGGAATATGCGCCTGATGAGATGGATGTTTATATGCGCACGCTTGAGGTGGCGTAAATCAATGAGACGGATTACTTTTCGTATATCATTCACGAAGATATGGATGAGATCACTGAAACCATCCGGGAGAATCATCGCAAGGACACCACTACGGCAGATGAAACAACGCCTACACAGGATGGAATCAAGGTGCTGATGCACTCGATACTTGATCAAAAGGATGAAACGACAGTGCTTTTGAAACAGCTTTGTGCTCAGATGCAGATCCCGGAGGAGAAGATCACAGAGGAAGAGGTCCGGGCGTTCAGAAGCATGATGCAGAAGTCCAGGCTGTTCAAGAAACAAATGAGCATGCGAGGGAAAGGTGGACACGCTAATAAACGGAGATGAAAGGGAGCTGGGGATGAGATTCATGAAGGCTCTCCGATCATGAGGTTGCCACGCTGATTCCGATATTGTGGCTATTATCAAAACGCCCTGTGCAAAGAAAGCCGAGCTTTGAGGCAGCGTATATCCCCAATCAACCGATAGGGGCTGCAACCTCGCATATCGGGAAACCGGCACTACGCTTTTGGTGCTGGTTTGTTGTTTTCTACAAAGGGAGGGACGCTTGTGCTAAGTGCAGAAGAAATAAGGGATTATTTTTACGCAGAAACAAGGGATCTATCAATTGAATCAATAGAACTTGTAGAAACCAAAAACTCCTACTTTGATACAATTGTTTGTTGCACCATTTTTCTTACCTGTTCAGGTGTAACGCTATATTTGGCGTATAAATCAATAGGAGAATAATCAACGCCATCCGGCCCCTTGAAATCATCCACCATTTGTTTTCCTCTTTATTATTTCTGCGGTTGATACGGCTTACCGTTCTTATTGTAGGTCAGGTTGAACACCAGATCGCTCAGCCATTTCTTGAAATCCTGATTATCCGTATACTGCTTGAACAGCTCCATATTGTCCGCCATGATGGAGAAGATGACCTTCTGCAGCACGCGGTCGCTTTCTGTCCGGGCTTCCTGCTTATCGCTGTTGCGCATAGCGTTTTGATACTGTTCATCCCGACTGACCATCGCCTGGATTTCAAGAATCTGTCTGCGCACGTTGTCCGCGTCGTTCCAGTCGATGTTGCCGAACATATCATTGAAATCCGAGAGAATGGCAGAGAGCACGTCCATATCCGGCTCCTGCTTTCCTTTGGCGGTGCTCATCGGCACAGGCCCAACCTCGGCGTCTTCGTCCGGGAGAATCAGCGAAATGGTTTCCTTTTTCTCGATGCGGTAGCTGTCCAGATCGATGGCTTCCAGGATTCCCTGGGACAGATCATCCTCCTGCGGAGAGGGCAGCTTGGGAATCAGCATGTTCAGGAAGATCGACAGCTTCTCCCACTCCGGGTTTCCATAGGGCAGAATGGCACTCAGGAAGCCGTAGGTGCGCACAAAGCCCTTTGCCGCACTCTTGAACTTGATCTGTCCATCTGTGTCGAGCTGCTTGTACACGGATGCGCAGGCATCGAGAGCAGGGTCAAGTTGGTCGCGGTCTGCGCCGTCCAGATAATGGTTGACCAGCTGCTCGACGTGCTCATCGCTGAACACCTGATAGCTCTCCATGTCGGCAATCAGATCATACAGCTTGTTGGGGTCGGTTTCGCCGGACAGCAGCGTGGTCTTGTAGTAACGGGAAAAGGACTCAATGATGTCATTCGGATCGTTGAAGAAGTCCAGCACGAAGGTGTCGTACTTCTTCGGACAGGCGCGGTTCAGGCGGCTGAGGGTCTGCACCGCCTTGATGTCGTAGAGCTGCTTGTCCACATACATCGTGTGCAGCAGCGGTTCGTCATACCCAGTCTGGAACATATCCGCCACGATCAGAAAACGGTACGGGTCCTTTTTGAATGTCTTGGGAATAGCGGCGTCCGGGAAACCGTTGAGCCCAGCAGAGGTCACTGCTGCCGCATCCTTGTCCAGCTGCTTCTCGCCAGAAAAGGCGATGATGGCCTTGTATGGGCTGTGCCGGTTGGCCAGGCACTTGTTCACAGCGTGATAGTATTCAATGCAGCGCTCAATGCTGCTGGTGATGATCATGGCGCGCGCCTGACCGCCGATCTTGCCCTTGGCGATGACCTGCTCGTGGAAGTGGCTGACCATCATGTCGGCTTTTTGCGCGATGGTGAACGTCTGATTCTCGACGAAGGCGCGGAGCTTTTTCTGTGCCTTCTTTTTGTCGAACATCGGGTCATCCTCCACCGTTTTTTTCAGCCGGTAGTAGCTGTCGATGGGCGTGTAGTATTTCAGCACGTCCAGAATGAAGCCCTCCTGAATGGCCTGCTTCATGGTATACACGTGGAAAGGACGATGCTTGATGACACCGGCATCCTCGTACGCCGTGCCGAAAGTCTCCAGTGTCTTGTTTTTCGGCGTGGCGGTGAAGGCGAAGTAGCTGGCATTGGTCAGCAGCTTTTTGCCCTCGCACATGGCGTTGATCTTGTCCTCGTTATCCATATCCGGGTCGGACATGATTGCGGACAAGGTCATATTCATAGTACCAGCAGTCTTTCCGTTCTGGCTGGAGTGTGCTTCGTCGATGATAATGGCAAAATGCCTGTCCTTATGGTCTTCACCGATCTCCGGGAGCACATAAGGGAACTTCTCGATGGTTGTGATGATAATGCGCCGCCCGTCCTCGATGGCCTTGCGCAGATCGCCGGAGTGCTCCGCCCATGCGATGATATTGCGCGTCTGCGCAAACTGTCGGATGGTATCTCGGATTTGCTTATCCAGCACCACTCGGTCTGTGACTACAATGACGGAGTCCACCAGCAGATTGCCCTGCGCGTCTTCCAGCCCGGTCAGCTAATGTGCCAGCCATGCAATGGAATTGGACTTGCCGCTGCCCGCGCTGTGCTGGATGAGATAGCGATTGCCGACGCCGTTCTTCTTCACATCAGCCAGCAGGCTTTCCACCGCCGTCAGCTGATGATAGCGCGGGAAGATTTGCTTGTACCGGGTTTTGCCGGTTTCCTCGTCCTTTTCCTCGACCAGCGTGGCGTAGTTCTCGATGATGCGCGAGAGCATGTCCTTGGTCAGAATCTGCTTCCACAGGTAATCCGTCATCAGGCCGTCCGGGTTGGGCGGATTGCCTGCGCCGTCCTTGTAGCCCTTGTTGAAGGGCAGAAACCAGCTCTCCTTGCCCTGTAGGCGGGTGCAGAACTTAACCTGCGCATCGTCCACGTTCTGCTTGGTCAGCTGGTTTTTCAACTCAAAGGTGATGACCGGCAGGCCGTTGACGAAGATGCACAGATCCAGCGACAGCTTCGTGGCGTCGGGCGAGAAATGGAGCTGGCGCGTAACGCTGAAGATGTTCTTTGCATACAGCGCTGCGGCGGCGGGGTTATTTACGCTGGGCGTCATATAGAACATGATGAGGCTGGCGGGATAAGCCTTGATGCCTTTGCGCAGCACGTCAACAATGCCGCGCTTGGTGATTTCATCGCGGACACGGGCGAGAAACTGCGCCGTTTTTTGTGGATTGGTTTCCAATTGGCGCTTTTTCACCGCGTCCGGCTGAGTGTTTTTTAAGAAGCGGAACAGGCGCGTGGTATCAAGGGCGTATTCCGTGTTGTAATCGCGGTTTTGCCCCTGCTCGTAACCATTGTGATTGACCAGCCAGTTGACGAGGAGGGATTCAAGGCCGGATTCTTTTTACATTAGTAAAAAACATATGTTTGTCACCTCACTTGAGCTCAGTCTTTTGCAACCACTTTGTTTCGTCAGGTGTGATCACAAGAATATCAACATTTCCCCCTACTGTTTCAACAACATTCTTGAAACGCATGGTATTTATCGTTGTTTCAACGGCATAGCGTGCAAAATCAACGGCATCCTGCAAAGTAAAGTAGCCCCAAAGAATTTCTTCGTTCGGCAGATCCACATATGATCCATCAGGCGTCTTTACTGCAATGTTCTGAACCAACCTTGTCAACGACATGATTTCGCCATCCCATGAAGCTCCCTGCGTTGATGTATCAACAGTCGTAATGGTATTTACATCTTTTAGGGCAATACCGCACAATTCGTTGGCAGCGTAGGCGATGCTTTTTTCGCCTCCGCACCAACTCATTTGTGCGGTATTGCCTTAGAATTGATGCATTCGGTCACGAAAAGCGAACAGAAAGTCTTCGATAAAAATGTAGGAATCGTGTATAGCCTTACCATCCTTCCCTTGTAAAGAGGATAGCAGACAGGAAATCCCTCAGTCAACAACAAGGGGTTCGCCTGTACTTATGCACATTGTTGACAGTGGATTTCCCGTTTGCTGATAAGCAACCAAGGGAAGGAAAGGAACCGAATGCATATTCTTGCACTCGTTCATATTTTGTTCACAGGTGTCCTTTTGCATCACTTTTTTTTGCCGCAAACATACGGGGCAATTCTACGCTGAGACCAAAGCAAAGTATATTTTGTTAATTGCCAGGACAATTGATCGTATCATAAGCAGAAAACGAGGCAGGATATACATACTAAACATTATCCCCCACGGCTACATCCGATCATCCAATGAGACTATGGCAAAGTGGGATTCGATCAGTTTTTCAACATACAGTATATGGATTTTTTCACAGGTTCCCGATGCAAACCTCCAACGTAAAAAGCACAGGTATTCCCCGGTATCGTTTTCAAGCATGTGAACGTCCAAAGGCAGCCCTAATCGACTTGTTCAATAGAAAGCATTGAAGTTCGGCAGTATGGTAGCGTACCTCCTCAGTCGATGTGTCGATACAAGTCAATTCACTTTCGTGTTTCTCCTCCGCTCTACCATACGCAGCAAGATAAACAATGCAGCGGCAAAGCAAAGCATCCACCAGGGCATCAGCGCTACGCCCAAGCGCCCAAAAAGGAAACCCGTCACAAGAGGCATAAGCATAGAGCCGAGAGAGGATGCCGCTTGTTGAAGGGCTGTTACCGACTGACTGGCGCGTCTGCCAACCAGCAACGGAAGCTCATGAACTATGCAGGGATTGATGGACGCGCACCCAAGGCCAGTCAATAGCACACCGATGACACACATGATATAGCCGGAACCCAACAGCAGTACCAAAATCCCCGTCAGCATGAGGATGACACTGCACCGCACCAATGTGAAGCTGCTGAATCGCATATTAACAAACCCAGAAATCCCGCGTCCAGCGGTAATACCCAAAAAGAAGAGGCTGGACATCAACGCCGCCTGACTCTCGGACAGTGCATAGACTTCCCCGGCAAAGGAAGTAATCCAAAGGGTCATACAGGACTCCGCGGCGTAATACGAAAGAAACAGCAGCAGTATTGTCTTAACGCCAGGCATGCGCATTGCTTCGCCATTGGAAACAAAGCCTTCGGCAGCAGAATCTCCAACATTTTCAGAGGATGCGCGGCTTGCTTTCCAGCGCGGAAGTGTAAAGGTAAAGAAAACGGAAATCAGCCCCACGCAGCAGGCAGCGAACACATAGCCGCCTCGCCAAGTGTGGTTCATCTGATAACTGAGCGTCAGCAAAGCGGGACCAACCATACTGCCAACGCCCCAAAAGCAATGCACCCAGTTTAGATGCCGCGCTTCATAGTGCAACGAAAGATAGGCGTTCAATGTAGCCACAAGACATCCGGCGCTTGAACCGATCAGTAGGCTTGCCGCACAAATCATATAGGGAGAGGACGCTGCCAGATAACCAATCAGCCCCACAACGGTCAACAGGAGGCTGCAAAAGATTGTCCGGCTTGTACCAAGGCGGTTCACAATGCGGACGCAAAGCAAACTGGATAAAATGGTTCCTCCCGCGCAGATCGCGGCGATAATGCCCATCCACTCCGCCGAAGCACTAAGCTCTCCCTGAATGGATGGCCAGGCCGCGCCCAACATCGAATTGGGCAGTCCGACGGAGAAGAACACCAGATAAATCATGATGAGGAGCAAGTTCTTGACCTTCCTTATACCGTAATGAGCAGCTGCCCGGTGAAGGGAATCCGCCTGCCAGAGGGCGTAATGAACAATCCTTCCGTGTTTTCAGGAAGCTGCACCTCGTAGCGCCATTGTCCATTAGCGCATTTCTGATAACAGTAGTGAACCGGACCGGAAGGCGTGATTGCCGTGCCCGAAAGATCATCCAAATCATACAGGTGCGGCATGATAACAACTCGGTGACCTTCCGGGCGAACGCCCGCCATGGTGCGCGTCAACTCATATAAGGGCAGCGCACTCCAGGCATGGCATTCGCTGCGGGGATGACGAGGCTCTTCTGGACAGGTTGTATTGCCTCGGTCAATCAGCCCAATCCACGCATCCAGACTCTGCCGCATTTCGTCCTCCATGCCCGCCTGTTCCAGCGCACGGAACCATTCGTAGGAAGCGGCAAAAGAGCAAGGTGGACAAGCCAGCGCGTTTTTCAATGCTGTGCGGCTCTGGGCGGGATCAAACAGTCCGTTGATGACCGCCCAGGCCTGGGCGTGTCGTGTAAACTGCCTGCAATTCGGACCTTCGCGGAGCATTCCTGCTTCCTCGCTGAAGCACAAAGCTCGCACTTTTTCGAGAATTTCCGCACGACGCTTGCGGTATTCCATGGCCGTTCCAGGACGGCCCGTGGCCTCATAGAGCTTCGCGCCGCACGCCAAAGCCCATGCGTACATCAAATTGATGATGGTGCTGGAGCCTTCAAAGTACGCGGGCGATACGCCAGATAAATCCTTCCAATCATCCTGCCAGTCCATAAAGGCCCAAGGGGTGATCTTTCCTACCAGCCCGGTTTCATCTCGCTTGCTCTCATAGTAATCAAGGATGCGGTCAATGTCTGTGCGATAGCATCGACCCAGCGCCAGATCGCCTGTATGTTCCACATATTCCCATAAGGCATAGGCATAGTGCAGGGAAAAGGTGGAGATCACCTGACAATAGGCCGTGGGCGTTTTGCCGGGCAGCAAGCCCTCCGGTCGCATGCCGCAGTGGAAATCCAGCAGCGCCTTTTTTGCCAACCGGGCGTCACGGCTTACCGCATAGGTAAAAAGCATTTGCAGCCGGGTATCCATGATGAATTGCAGCTGTTCGTAGTACGGACAATCCATGTAGGTTTCCAGCATGCAGTTTTGGAGCGTTCTCAGGCAGATGCCCCAAAGCTGCCCGACCCAGGGCGTGGATGAATCCACCGTGGATTCCACAGACAGAGGATAACCTGTTTTTCGATAAACCTGCGCCGCGGGCATTTCCGGCAGCTTACCGTCGGATGATTTGACGACAATGAAGCGGAAGGTACGCACCCAGAACGGCTCATAGTTGACGAGATGACCATTCAAAATGATATGATCGGCCCGGCCTTCCACCGTTCCGCCCATATCATCAATGCGGGCGCCGTCCGCGCCGTTTCCGAAGCGCTCCAGATAGGTCACGGTGATTTCTGTGCCAGCATTCCCGTTGAAAGAGAAGCGGGGATAACCATTCACTTCCACTCCGGCGTCAAGCACCAAGTCGTTTTTTCTGCGGATGACCCGCGCAAAGGCGCATTCCGTTTCCTCCATCAGCGGAATCTCTCGTGGCATCAGGTGAACTCTGGGAATTAGCCCGACGCTCTGAAAAAGCGCGGAGGGCATGACTGGCCCGGAAGCGCAGGCAAGCGACCAAGAGGAAGCGTCAAAGTCCAGGCGTTTCCATTCGAGCGGCGAACGCCGGGCATCAACGCTTTCCTCCGTAGCGCCTAAATAGACGGTATACTCCGATGATTTGAGATAGAAGGTGTGATCCAGCCACACCCGCCAGAAAGCTTTTCCCGTGGAAATGGTGCCAATCACGCGGCCAAAAGCATCGGTGATGTCGCCGTCAATGGCCAGAGCATGGCAGTTTCCAGCACCCACCACGCCGTAAATGGCCGCTCGTTCATCCGTTTGATCCCTGGCAATGTCGGGATCGTTATACAGCACCTGAACGGCAAACACGTTTTTCCCGGCATGCAGATAGGGCGTCAGCGAGACTGTTTCATAATATTGTCGGTTCAGATCGCCCTTGCAGGAGCCGGACAGCACGGCTTGATCGTTGACCCAGAGCCGATAACGGGAAACAGCCGTGATCCGGGCTGTCAAGCGCGCATCCGCCGGCAATTCCTGTTCCAAGCGGAAATACGCAAACCGACCGCCCAGATCACCATGGAGAATCTGCTTGTCGCGAAGCTCCATGTCGGGTATTTTGATCCACTGTACCTCATTCCACATTGCTGTTTCCTCGTTTCGGCAGATTTCACTTATGCATTGCAGCCATTTTCTCCAGAATCATATCGAAGGTGAAGGCCATAGCGTTGGGGCGAATGCCTGCTTCCACCTCCAGCGAGGAGCCGTAATCCACCACCATCAAATCGCCGGACAAATAGCTGCCCATGTTGCTGCACTGGAACACAATGGGCATCGCCATTTCCTCGCTGGCGGCCAGACGGTGCGCATGGCCGGTAAAGGCGAGCAGACGCTCCTCGCTGCCAGTCAGCTTCAGGAAATCGCCCTTCAGGCCAGTGTCCGTAGAACCGGGCAAAACCGCGTTGACACGGATTTTCCTGGCCGCGAAAAGCGCCTGCTGCTTTGCCACCAGGTAGTTCATGGCCAGTTTGGAGAAGGAATAACCCAGGTTGCCCGGCAGATGAATCAGCGGCGTTTTTTCCAGCGCAGCCACCGCGCCATCCCAGCCTTCCGCTTCCACCACGGGCAGATAGTGCCGCTTGTTGCCCTCCTGCTCCCAGCCGATGCCGGCGGTGGACGTCATGTAAGCAATCGCGCCGCCTTCCGTCATGCGTGCGGTAAGAATGCACTCGCTGATATACTTGTTGGAAATCAGGTCAATTTTGGTTGTGGTCAGGAAGTCCGTGCTGAGGCCAGACACGCCAGCAATGCCGAAATAGCAGTCGATGTGGTCGGGAATCTGAGCGAAGGCCGCGTCGATGGATTCCTTTTTGCTCAAATCCGTATGCAGATAGGCTGTAATGCCCTCTACCTTGACCTCAGCCCAGTCCAGGGCGTAGACCATTGCGCCCAAATCCACCAGCATCTCCGCCGTGGCCTTACCCATACCGCTGGCCGCGCCAGTTACCACACATACCTTACCCGTATACCCAAGGTAATCCTTCATTTGCATTTCCTCCTCAAAAAATGTCAGTCTTTGCATAGAAACAGCGTTCCCGCCCCTGGATGATGGCGCTTTCCCGAATGCGGAACGCGCCGCGTAAACGGATGTCCTCCGAGGAAGCGCCGATCCGCACACCGATCATCCCCTTTTCGACCAACCAGCGCATCTCCCGATTGAGAAACGCCATGCGATCCGGCCGGAAGGTGAAGCACACCTGACGGCTTTCGCCTGGCTCCAACGCCACGCGGGCGAAACCTACCAGTTCCTGCACCGGGCGAACCATACAGGCCTGCTCGTCCCGCAGGTACAGCTGAACAACTTCCGTGCCTGCCCGGCTGCCCGTGTTGGTCACCTGGCAGGACACGGTGATTTCCTCCCGTGGGCCAACCTCCTCCTTGTCGATGCGCAAACCATCATAGGCAAAGGTCGTATAGCTCAGGCCCTGACCGAAGTAGTACCGGGGCCGATGCGGCATATCCACATATTCCTGGAAGCCGATGCTGCCGCCCTGATGCCAAGAGGAACCGTTGGGGTGATTGTAATACACGGGGATTTGCCCTGCGCTGCGGGCGGTGGTCACTGGCATACGGCCGCTGGGGGCAGTTTCCCCTGTCAGCACCCGCTTCAGTGCCTCCGCGCCCATTTCGGAGGGATTCCAGGCTTCCAGGATGGCGTCCAGGCATTCATCCGCCGCGTCGCTGGAAATGGGTCGCCCGCCGAAGTGAATGCCGATCATCGGCTTGTGCAGGTTGGCAGCTGCCCGGATGAAAGCATCCTGACACCGCGGCAGGTTAATGTCCGTCGCGTCCACGCCCTCGCCCATGGTGGCCACGGAACCGGAGCCGTGCTTGCCGCCCAGCGTCAGAATGACCAGATCAGCCCCGGCAGCGGCCTGCAAAGCCTCAGCAAAATGGCTTTCGTCCGCGCCAGCGATGGGATAACCGTAAGCATAGGTGATTTCCGCGTCGGGCAGCGAAGATGTGAGCTTTGCAAGCAGGCTGGGGCAGTCCGGCTTGATTTGCCGCCCAATCTGCGCAAACTCCTCCGTTTCGTCGCTCTGCACCTGCGTACCTGGCACGGTGAGCATGGGCTTGCGCTCCGTGTTGGAGGCGTCCACCCCGGCCAGGCTGTTCATGACCGCATGAATGGCTTCTACCATGGACAGATGGGTGTATCCGCCAAAGAAATGCCGTGCGTTGTCCGCGTGAGGGCCGATCAGGGCAATCTTCCTGACATTCTTTCCAACGGGAAGCACGTGGTTGTCGTTTTTTAGCAGCACCAGGGATTCCAGGGCGCTTTGCAGCGTAATCAGCTCATCCTCCGGATGATGAACCATCTCCGACAATGCGCTTCCCGTCAGGGCAAAGGGATGTTCAAACAGGCCCATGCGGAATTTGGCCCGCAATACCCTTCGCACCGCTTGGTCGAGCAGTGCCATGTCCGCTTTTCCCTGTGCGAACATAGCTTTCATTTCTTCATTGAAGCACACTGTGTCGGGAAGCTCCACATCCATGCCCGCGGACAGGCAGGACAGCCCGGCCTCGGCCTCGGTTTCGTAGAGCTTCTGCGTATGATGCACATTGCTCACGGCGCTGTAATCGGCCACGGCCACGCCGTCAAAGCCCATCTCCTGGCGCAGAATCTGGGTCAGCAGACGCTCGGAGGCAGACACCGGCTCGCCGCCGATGCTGCAATAGCAGGGCATCACACCCCGCAGGTTTTCCTCCGCGATGGCCGCCTGGAAGGGCAGGCCGTAGACCTCCCGCAGCAGCCTTTCGGGAATACTGCAGACCGTGCCATGAACGCCGCCCTCCGACTGATGAAACCCCATATAATGCTTGGCAACCGATTCAGCCCTGCACTCGCCATCACCCTGCTTCTGGATGCCGCGGGTATAGGCGCTGCCCATGGCTGCTGCCAGCGTGGAATCCTCGCCGTAGGTTTCGCCTTCCCGGCCCATGCGCGGTTCCCGGTTGATGTCCAGCACGGGGGCCAGAATCTGGGTGATGCCCAGTGCGCGCTCCTGTCGGCTGACGATCTCGCTGATCTTTTCTTCCAGCGCGGGGTCAAAGGAAGCGCCACGGCCAATCCCTGCCGGGAAGCTGGTGGCGTCCTGCACCAGCGCTCCGCACAGACCCTCCATGTGTAACACGGCGGGAATCCCGAAACGGCTGTTGTTCATCACCGTTTCCTGGATTTCCCGCTGGATGCCCGCTGCTTCCTCCAGGGACAGCGCCTGCCGGAATTCCAGCGTGCTGACCTGTCCGATACCGTATCTTGTGTCCTTTTGCAGATCGCCATGGGCGAAAAAATGGCATTGAAGCTGGGCCAGCTTCTCATCCAGCGTCATTTGCGCCAGCAGATCCTCCGTTCTTTCCTCCGGACTCAGGCTGGCGTCGCGATAACGGTTACTCATGAGCGGCCTCCTTGACTGGAATGGTGATGGTAACAGGTTCCAAGCCCTCGGCGGAAAGCAATACACGAACGTTGCCCGCCGTCCGGGCGCTGCGGATAACGGCCTGCAATCTTCCTTGATAGGTGGTATGGTGATTCTGATCGAACCGCTCGGCATTGACAGGATTGGCACTGCCAAAGCCAGCCAATGTTCCTGCGCCGTCCACCTGAATCGAAACGACCCTTTCCGGCCAGGCTTTGACGATTCCCTGCCGATCTGTCACGGCGATGTCGATAAAGCTGAAATCCTCACCGTCAGCGATCAGCTTCTTTTTGTTCGGTACCGCCGTCAGTATCGTTTCCGAACTTGCCGTTGCCAGCGTATTCCGATACAGCTCATGACCATCTGCGTCATAGCCGACAGCCAGCACCTCGCCGGTTTCGTAAGCGGCGGGGAACTTGGCAAAGAAGTCGACGACGGGCGTTCGGCCAAGGGAGGAGCCGTTCACAAAGACCTCCGCTTCCGCCGCGTCGGTATAAACGTCAATCCAGGTAGGCTTTCCCTCGCAGCCGTCAAAGCTCCAGCTTTCAATGGTATCCGTCCACAAATAGGAGGAATAGGTGGGGACAACGCCATCATGAACGGGCACCTGCGCCGCCAGCCACAATCCGTGACCGCCCCAGGCCAGCTCATACCGATGAATGGCGGGCAGCGGCTTCCCCAGCAGATCGACCACGCCGCCGTGATTGAGCAGCCACGGATAATCCTTGCCCCGCAGATTCTTGGGCCGGTCATCCTCTGGCAGCTTGCCGTAGCGCTCGTTGCAGGTGTTGCATTCGCCCAGATGATCCTGTAGCGTCCAGATGAAATCGCCGATCAAATAGGGATGCTCCTTAGCAAAGCGCATGGTATCGACGATGCGGTCGCCGCGGGTTTCTGTGCCCAGCAGCACGCGCTCCGGGTGCAGCGCGTGGAGCGTTTCGTATTTGTCCTCATAATAGTTGTATCCAGCCACGTCCAGCGCGGGGTAGAGATGCTTGGTTGCATCCTCATCCATGCGGATGTAGGTGGGTGGGTAAGGCTCGTTTTTCTCGCTGTCCGGGATGTTGGCCGCCGCACCCATGAACACACCCAGATAATGCTTCCAATCAGCCTGACGGTTTTCCTCACTCTGGGTCATCCATTCGTCCTCATCCACCGTCAGATAGGGCGTGCCGTCAACGTATTCCCGGAGCCAATGGACGCTGGGGCAGAAGGTAATCAGCCGCGTATCGTCCATCTCCCGAATGGTGCTGATGATAGATTTCCCGATACGCACCCCCTTCACGCCGCCAGCCTCGGGAATCTCATTGCCGATGGAGTACATGATCACTGAAGGGTGGTTGTAAGCGTCCTGCACCATGAGGCGGGTATCGGATAGGTAGCTGTCCATGAACCGCTTCACATAGGGGTTCATCACCTTGGGTCGATACCAGCTGTCGAAAGCCTCGTCCATCACATAAAGCCCCACTTCATCGCAGGCTTTCATCAGGCTGCGGCTCATGGGATGGTGCGCGGAGCGGATGGCATTGAATCCTGCACGCTTGATATTCCACGCCCGGCGAAGCTCGGTTACGTCATTGTTGATGACGCCGATCACGCCATTATCGTTATGGATGCAGCCGCCCCGTAAGAAGGTGGGGACGCCGTTAACCAGCAGCCCTTTCTCCGGCTGAACGGTCACCGTGCGGATGCCGAAGGTCTCCTCCGCCGTATCCACAACGCTTCCCTGGGCGATCAACTCGGCCCTGGCTTGGTAGAGATGTGGCATTTCAGCGCTCCACAGCTTCGCGTCCGGCACGTTGATTTCAAAGGGCGCCTGGCCGCTGACCTCGGCAATGAGCTGGCGGCCGTCATAAATGGCTACGTGGATTTTCTCTCCGCCGGTATGATGCACGTCCACCCGAATCCTCGCGGGATGGATGGAGAGCGTCGTGATTTTCAGCCCGTACAGGTCGATATGTCGCTTATCAGCCACAAACAAGTTGACGGGACGATAGATTCCACCACCCGTGTACCAGCGGTTATGTTCCTCCCGGGGTACGTCTGCGGTAACGGTCAGCAGGTTGTGCTCACCAAAACGCAATTGATCGGTCAAATCCACTACGATTGGCGTAAAGCCATAAGGATGGTCGGCAAGCTGCTTGCCGTTCAGGGCAACCGTCGTGTTGCAGTATACGCTTTCCAGCTCGACAAGAACCGTTTTCCCCTGCCACTGCGCGGGCGCAAAGAAGCGCTTGGTATATTGGTAGGTTTCCCCCAGAAATCCGGCGGACAAAAAGTAATTGCGGATGGAAGGGTCACGATCGGTATGAATCATGCCGTCATGGGGCAGCGTGACGGGATAGCTTCTGCCCGTCTGCACAGCCTCAAACTGCCAATCCGTGTTCCAGTTTTGTGCGTTCATGGGGATATTCCTCCCATCCATCAAGATAAGAAGATTATACAGAATTCCGAATCAAAAGAATAGAAACAAATTAGCGAATAAGTTCCATTTTTCGCACAAGTAAAAAGCCGGCGCTCCCCATAGGAAACACCGGCTTAGGCTTATACTATTTCCAGATAAGAATGCGCCAAGATGCGCCGCGAATTTTTCATTCTGGCTAACGTGAATGAAACGCAGCGTAGCAGCGCTACGCTAAGTGGAATGAGCGGACGCCAGAAGGGAAAAGGCGCAAGCAGATGGCGCAGGTGAATCTGGAAATAGTATTAGGCCAGAAAAGCGGCAATCTGGGCGTAATCCTCTTCCTTCGTACATTCCAGCCCGCTGCTTTCAGGGCTGGTGTGTGCAAGCAGTGAGATGAACACATATTGAGACAACACGCTTTTCAGATCAAGTTGATCGTTTTTCGTAAGGAAGAATACGTCGCCGTCGCATTGCTTGACGGCCTTCATCAATGCCACCGGGTCAATGCCGGGTTTGAGCTTCTTCACCAGTAGACCTCCTATTGATTTTCTTCTTCCTGGGCCCGCAGCTGCTTGCGGTAGGCGCTGGGCGTCATGCCGACCTTCTCGCAGAACACCTTGCCAAAGTAATTCCGGCTGTTGAATTGCAGCGTTTCGCTGATTTCATCCACGGACTTCGAGGTGGTCACCAGCCAGATCTTGGCCAGGTTGATGCGCTCGTCCTTGATGAAATCCACCACCCTGATGCCCATCTCCTTGTTGAAGCGCTTGGACAGGTAATACTCCGAATAGCCAACATGCCGCGCAATCTGGGACAGCTCCAGGGGCTGAAGAATATGGCGCCGAATGTAGTCGCAACACTGCTGCACCGGCTTGGAAACGTCCGGAGTGGCTCGAAGGTCATGCACCTTGCGGATGTAATCCTCCATCATGCGGCGATTGACCGTCAGCAAATCCGTCATGGTGGCGGCGCGCTCCAGGCGGTCGCAATGTTCTGTTTCCATCGCGAATGCGGTCTGCGGGGGCATGCCGCCCTGAATCGCGGCACGGGTGCATTGCCCGCAGAAAATCATCAGGGCGTTTTTCAGGCGCCGGAACTGTCCCGCCGCCGGGAACTGCACGGGAAGCTCCAGTCCGGTGAGCCGATCCAGCACGTTCCTGTATTCCAGGTTGCCCTCCCGAATCATTTGCAGCAGCGTTTCCTCCGTCATGTGGATGCGCTCCACATTCGTGGAATCCCAGCCGCCGTCCGCGTCCAGCTCGTCGCCCAGGTGACGGTAGATGTTTTTCCCGTCCTCAATCACGGTTTGGAACTGGAATTCCTGGCGCTGAATCTCCTCTTGGAACAGCATGTAGTGCAGCATCTGCACATACTGGCCGAAGTTTGCCATGGACAGCACGGGTATCTTTTTCATTTTTTCCAGCAGCATGTTGCGTGCCTGTTGGGAGAGCGTCAGGCGGTGCAGCGCCGTCTCAATGCTGCGGAAGGAGCTGCTGCTGTTGAAGATGGGGCCAATCATAATCAGCTCTTCCGGCGCACCGTTTTTCCACATGTACTCCGCGCCCCATATGATGCCGATGGAATCGCTGAGAATGACCGGGCGGTCGCGCCGCACCTGTTCCCCGGTCGCGTAGTCCAGGCATCCGCTGGAACGAAGAAACAACAGGAACTCTTGCTCATCCGGGCAAGTGGAAAAGAACAGCTTCTCCCCCGTGACGGAAAAGCACCAACAGCTGAGGCCGCAGGCGCTGTGTATCAGGCCGGAAAATACCCGGCTGCGCACATAGATATTCGTCAAAAGCATTTCTTCGTTCATCATGTTCCCCCACGATTTCATGGTGAGGATGAGGCGGAGCCTTCCGCCCCATCCCATGAGAACATTATAGCAGGTTCTTTTTCGTCTGGCAACGGGTTATTCCGCGTCGCTTTCCTGGAGAAGCTCGTTGAACGATTTCAGCACCTTCTGGTAGCCGCGCTTCTTCAGGTCGGCGCAGTAGGTATCCCAATCGCTCTCCAAATTCTTCTTGCCCGTGATGAACTGCGGCACCTGCACATACATATACTCGTTGACAATTCGTGAATACACCTTGTTGTTGCTCTGCACAGCCTTGACGGGCAGCTGATGGTTGAAGGGATAGAGCGCCATGAAGCCGATTGGCTTGTACAAATCCCATTGTCCGATGCAGTGCTGAACATAGGTGTCTGTATCCCCGTAATCCACCAGCATGGGCGAACTCAGCCCCATCACGCGGGAGCCGTTCATGGCTGTGCGGATGTTGCCGTCATTGACCTTGAGCAGGTCATGGAAGCGCACCATCTGCTGACCGTCGCGTTCCACCAGCGTATAGGCTGCGTCAACGCCGAAGCGGAGATACGTCGCGTCCTGAAGCTGGGCCTGCTGCTCGGCATTGAGGCCGTAGTTGTACAGCATGGCGCCTTCTTCCGTGTAGAAGTAATCCAGCCAATGGAAGCGCAGCGCCAAATCCTTCTCCTTGGCCTTGTCCGTCACCACCACAGAGCCGCCGTACTTGGCCGTGCCAAAGAAGGTATTGGGGATTTTCAGCTGTTGCTCGGGCCCGCCATAGACATCGTTGATGGGGTTGGCCGCGCCAAAAACCACCGCGCCCTCCGTATAGGGCAGGGACGCATTGCTGATGCGGCTGCCCAGGGTGGATACACTGCCCTGCCAGAAGCCCACCTTGCCGGAACGCACCGTTACATCGTCGATCTTGTAATACATATCGCCGGAGCGCTCGGCAAACTGCTTGTCAATCCAGCCGCGGTTCCACCAGGCGTTCATGCACGCCAAATACGTCTTGAAGGTGTCGGAATCGCCGCCGAACTTGACTTCGTTATGCTCGGCGTCATACCAGAGCCAGGGGCTGCCCCCGCCGAAGGAGCTGACCAGATCACCGTTCTGATTAAAACCGGGATAGTACACGCTGGTCACATAGCCATCGGCGATGCCCTGCTCCTTCAGTGCCCGTTCGAAGATTTCAAACATCCATTCCCAGTCGCTGATGTAGATGGGGTCGGTGTTTCCGCTGGGGAAGATGACGTCATCCACCCAGCTGTCGCCGTTGACGTTTTTCTCCAGCGTAGCGGATTCGATGGCGTTGCCGTCCTTGTCCAGGGTGTAGTGGCCGGAAAACGCCTGGCCTGCCTTGGGATTGGGGCGGGGCTCGCTGTCCGCCATGGGATCAAACAGCATATCCGGCTGCACGCCATAGCGCACAATCCAATCCCGGCGGTAGCACCAGCCAGCGAACAGATCGTAAGCGGATAGATTGGCCCGGATACCCGTGAGGGTAAGGTGGAGGTCCTGATCGCCCACCGGCGTGGTGGCAATCACTTGGGGATTCGCCTCCAACCATGCCTTGTAGTTGGGCATATACTGGTCGATGTAGGGTCCCAGGTCGAGGATGTTGCCCGCCTCATACAATTCCGCCAGGGAGCCGCCGAAGTAGGTCATGCTCATCACATCCGGGTAGGATTGGGTGGAAACCAGCAGGCTCAGGTTGTCGGCCTCCTTGCCGGCGGGCGGCACCTGGAAGCTCATCAACACCCGCTGCTGCGTGCCGTCCGAGGCCTCAAAGGCCTTGTAGTTGGCAATATAGCGCATCACGGGGTTATCCTCATAGTTCAGGTAATACTCCGTGCTTTCGCCCTTGTCCAGCAGATAGGTGAAGGAACGCAGCGCAGGATCGCTTTCGTTTTCAAGGGGCGCAGCGCCCTGGGACGCGGTCACCGGCCCGTTCAGCTGGGACAGTTCGGCATGGTCCGCCCGGTAGAAAATATAGACCACCGCGACCAGCAGCAAGCAGACGAGAATCATTTGCATGATCTGCTTGAGGCTGAATTCTCTTTTCATATTTTCCCGTCCTTTCACGATCAGCCCTTGACGCCGCCTTGCAGCTGACCGGCTTCAATCTTATCCTGGAAGAAGGGCATCGCCACCATGATGGGCAGCGTGGCTACCACGATCACGGCAAACTGAATCAGGTAACGGCTGTAGTTCGGGGTGGCCGTTTCCAGGAAATTGACGTTGGCACTCGTCATTTCATTGATGAAAAGCTGAATGGGCCACTTGGTCTTATCCGAAGGCACATAGATGGAGGCGTTGTACCAGGAGTTCCAGGCACCGACAAAGGTGTTCAGCAAGGTGATGAAGAACATCCCCTTCGCCTGGGGCAGCATGATCTGGAACATCACCCGCAGATGTCCCGCACCGTCTATCCGCGCGGCCTCCACCGTGGAAAGCGGCACTGCCGCAAAGGCCTTGGCGGCGAAAATCAGGTAGAAAGTCTGGGTTGCCTCCAAATAGAATGATGGAAAGCCGGCTGCCGGTAAGCCCCAGGGTATTCATCACCATATAGGTGGGCACGATACCGCCGCTGAACAGCATGGTGACAAACAGGAAACCATACATGATGCCCTTGCCCTTGGTGGACTGGCTGAGGGCGTAGCCGCCCAGAACGTTCAGGACAAAGCCAAGCCCCACCGTTCCGGCGACATAGATGATGGTGTTCTTGTAGCCAATCCACACGGAAGCGTCCCGGAAAATCAGCCGATAGCCCTCCAGCGTGGGCTTGCCGACGGGGACAACGGCTACGCCCTTGTACGAAAGCAGGCTGAAACCGTCGGAAACGGAGGACATGAGCACATGCCACATGGGCAGCAGGGAAATCACCGCCACCATGATCAGGCAGAAGTGAATGATGCAATTTGCAATGTGATTGCCAATGGTCAGATGCTCCACCATGCCCTCGCGAATGCGCTTTTTCTTTCTGATCTGCATGTTTCTTCCTCCTTTAGAACAACCGCGAGTCGGGGTTGATCTTCCCGGCCAGCACATTGCCGCCGATGAGCAGCACGGTGCCCAGCACGGACTGGAACAGGTTGCTGGCGGCAGACAGGCCCATATCGGGAGAGGAACCGAAAGCCATGCGGTGGGTGTAGGTGTACAGACAATCGGCTACGGAGTAGGTTTGCGGCATATACAGCAGCAGCACATTGCCGCCGATGGTACGGAAGGAAATCGCGATGTTCAGCACAAAGGACATACCGAGAATCGGCGCGATGCAGGGAATGGTGATTCTCAGGATGCGCTGCATCCGGGTGGCGCCGTCGATGGCGGCAGCCTCGACAATATCCCCGTTGATATTGGCAATGGCGGACATGAGGAGGATTGAGCCGAAGCCCAGGCTCTGCCAAATGCCCATGAAGGTATGAATCAGCCAGAACACAGGCGGATTGGCATTGGCCAGCCAGTTCTGCTGGGGCAGGCCCAAAGCGGTGAGCAGCGCGGTCAGGGGGCCGTCATTGCCCAGAAACAGCTTGACCAGGTTGGTCACGACCACCGCGGCAACGAAGTTGGGCAGATAGGAGATCATCTGGATGGTGCGCTTGAAGGTTTTGTTCCGCACCTCCGAGAGCATCAGCGCGAAAATGAGTCCGGGGAAGAAGCCCAGCACCAGCGAGAACGCGGCCATGATGGCCGTATTTTTGAAGGCGTTGAGGAACGCGTCGCCGGTGAACAGCTCCACAAAATTAGCAGGCCCGACGAAGGTGCTGCCGAAAACGCCCTTGGACAGGCTGAAATCCTGGAAGGCCATCACAATGCCAAACATGGGCAGGTAATGCGTGACGATGATGTAGATCGCCACGGGGACAAAGACGAGGTAGACGGTCTTGTTTCTGGCCCAATCCCGCTTCCAGGTGTTCTTCACCTTGTCATGGGGGTTGGGCGATGGCATTGTCGAGCTTCTTACCATGGGGCACCTCCTCAGAAAATAACAATGCGGAAGGAAACGCGTCGGCTTTCTTCCGCAAAAGCGTGATTATTGAGCGATGGAAGCCGTGCCAGCCAGCTGGGCATCGATCACCAGATCGGAACCCATCGCCTGAACGGTGGCCGCGTAGGGAACGTTCACACCGATGCCGGAGGTGGTGGCGCTGGCCCAATCGGGCTGGCCTGCGATTTCACCGGCGGTTTCAAAGTTGAAGGTGTAGTTGAACACATCGGCCACCGTGTAGGTGCCCTTGTCGGCCTCCAGCTCCATGCCGATGGCGGTGATGTTCACCAGCAGCACACAGGTGCCGTCATCGTAGCAGTTCAGGGTCAGGTTCGCACCCATGGTCGTATCGGCGGTGGCTACCTGCACATTCTCGGCCTTGAACACATTGAACGCCACAGGGCCAATGGAGGTGGTCAGGTCTTTGGTCTCGCCGTCCCCAAGGCTGTAGGAAGCGGTGCCGTCCTCGTTCCAGGTCAGGGTAAAGACGTTGTCCTCGTCATCCTCATCCGTCAGGGTGTAGGAGCCGTCCTCATTCTTTTCCCAGGTGCCGTAGATGCCCATTTCGCCCGTGTAATCCACAAAGGATTTGTCATGATACAGCGTCAGGGTGTTGCCCTCCAGATTATCGGCATACAGGTTCACAACCTTGATGGGCGTTTCAGTGGAGGCGTCGTAAGCCTTGCCCTCGGTCAGCGCCATGGTGCGGTGATTCGCCATGCCAGCCAGAGAGATGTCCACCAGCTTGCCGTCCACATAGGCCACCTTGACGGGCGTGGGATTCACATAGGAGACCAGCTCGACAATCTGAGTCGCAGTGGCCATTTCGTCATCCTCGGTACCGGCAGTTCCGTCTGCGCCTGCGCTGACCATGTATGCCAGCTCCTCGTCCTTGATCTCATAGGTGCCCGCGTCGGTCACAGCGCCCATGAAGAAGGATGCGTAATAGGTGCCGTCGGCATTGAAGTGGTAGAAGGTTTCCATGCCGAAGTCGTTCTTCTCCAAATCATATACGCCTTCAAGCACAGGATTTCCTTCCGCCGTTGCAACGCTGACCAGGGAGAAGGTCAGCAGCAGAGTCAGCAACAGGGAAATGCTTTTTCTCATCGTGTTCATCATGAAATTCGTACCCCTTTCTCACTTGGATGCTCCTTTGCATCCGGTTTGTAGCCACATTATACAAATTGCAGACTTGCTCCGATATAGAAAAATTAGCGAATAGGGGCACTTTTTCGTTCAATTCTATCACTTGCACCAATTTGTTTCCTTCCTGCCGATTTATTGCATTTTCTTTCATGGCGTAGTTTTTTATAATAAACCCATCCTGTATGATAGGCGGTGTATATGATGGAGAAACTGATTTATCACGCGCTGGAGGACCCCACCTATGCGCGTCCGGTGATTGATGAAAAAGAAGAACGCGTTCGAACACTGATGGATGGCCAGAAAATTCCTTTTCTCTATATTCACGGCAGCTTTGAGGGAACAAAGGTCAAGTTTGTTTTCTGCTTCCCCAGGAAGGACGCCTATCGGGGAAGATTCTTCCAATATCTCTCGCCGTTCCCTGGGCCGGACGAGGAAGTCGCGTCCCTGGAGCATCGCGGCCTGCAAGATAACGTTTCCTTCGCGCTGCTCCATGGCGCGTACTTCGTGGAAACCAACATGGGTTCCTCCGCCATGTTTGCCGGAAGGCCGGATTCCACCATTGTATATAAGTCCAGTGCGGCGGCAGCGGAGTATTCCCGGCAGGTTGCCATGGAGTTGTACGGCTGCCCGCGACCCTATGGCTATGTGTTCGGCGGCAGCGGCGGCGGATACAAAACCATGGCCTGCATCGAGAACACGAATGCCTGGGACGGCGCTTGCCCCTATGTGATTGGCTCGCCGGTATCCCTGCCCAACACCATCACCATGCACGCTCAGGGACAGCGGGTGCTGCGCCATGCGTTTTCCAAAATTGTGGATGCGATGGATGCGGGCGGCAGCGGCGACCCCTACAAGGACTTAACGCATGACGAAGCGCAAATGCTGCGGGAGCTGACCCGCATGGGTTTCCCGCCCAGGGCGTGGTTTCTGGAGGCAGAAGGCAGGATCGACCCTGGCTCCCTGCCCGTCCTGCTGCCCGGCATGAAGCAGGCTGACCCCAGCTATTTTACGGATTTCTGGACGTTGCCCGGCTACGAAGGCGCAGACGGCTTGTGTGGTGCGGCGACAGATCGGGTGCGCTTTGAGGGCGTGATCAAGTCCGTTCACCTGCCGGAGAAGGAGGAAACGGACAAGACGGGCTTCAACGGTGTGGACGACGCCTGGAAGAAGCTACTGGCCAGCGGCAACAGCGCCTATCTGGAGCTTGAATCCGTGCCGGAGCATTCTGATTATGTGGAGGGCGTAAATATCACCATCCTGTCCGGCGAAGCGCAAGGCAAGGTTCTGAAACTCGATCACGACGAGGAAAACAGGCTGTATCTGGGTATGTGTTTCGGTGTGGACGATATTGCCGCCGTGCTTGCCCTGATTCAGCCCGGCGACAGGGTCGCGCTGGACAATTCCGACTTCATCGCCATCCAATCCTATTATCGACATCAGGTGCCTGCCGACCCTGCTTTCCACGCCTGGGATCAGTTCCGGGACTCTGAGGGTCAACCAACCCTGCCCCAGCGCAGGAACGTGTTCGGTTATTCCATGACAGGCACTGGCACCGTGCAGGACGGCCAGATTCAAGGCAAGGTGATCGTGATTCAATCGCTGATGGATGAATCCACCTGCCCCTGGTGCGCCGATTGGTACAGAGGAAAGATTGCGGAAGCCCTGGGTTCTGACAGCCATGTGCGCGTGTGGTATATGGATCGCTGCCTGCACGGCGATGACGGCATCCAGCGGAACACGCAGGTCGTGAATTATCTGGGGGCGCTGCATCAGGTCCTGCTGGACGTGAGCGACTGGGTGGAGCGCGGTGTCGAGCCTCTTCCCACCACCAATTACCGCCTTGAGGACGGGCAAATTGTTGTGCCGGACAGCGCCAGGGAACGGCGCGGCATCCAGCCGGTTCCCGTGCTGCTGGTCAATGGTGCGGTATGCACCCATGTAAAGGTGGGGGAAATCGTCACCCTGACCGCCTCCGCTCAAGCGCCGGAGCAGGCAGGCAAAATTACCGCGCTGGATTTCGATTTTGGCGACCGCTCTCAGGAGGATTTCTTTGACGTCGTGGGCGTGCTGAACCACGATTCAGCTTCCGTTACCCATACCTATGCCAAGCCTGGCACCTACTTTGCGGCTGTTCGGGTAAAAATGCAGCGCATGGGTGATTCGGACGCACTCTTTACCCAGGTGCTGAACCTGGCACGGGCTCGCGTCATTGTGGAGGAATAAGCATGTACACATCCATTCATCCCGGCCAGGTGTGGCTGGATACAGCAGGAAAGCGCATTCAAGCCCATGGCGGGTCGATTCTGTATGAAAACGGCGTCTACTACTGGTACGGCGAGAACAAGGAGCATACCGATGGGCAGAACGGCATCTGGCATTGGGGTGTGCGCTGCTATTCCTCCAAAGACCTGTATAACTGGCAGGATGAAGGGCTGATTATCCCGCCCGATGAAGGCAATCCTGCCTCGCCACTGCATCCCACGTCCATGATGGACAGGCCCCATATCATCTACAATCGGATGACAAGGAAGTACGTTTGCTGGCTCAAAATCATGTGCAAGGATGGAACCCAGCGCTCCACCGTGCTGACATCGGAGAGACTGCTCGGCCCCTATACCATCGTCCGTACAGGTTTGCGTCCGCTGAGCATGAGCGCCGGGGATTTCGATCTGGCTGTGGCCTCGGACGGCAAAGCCTATTACTACTTTGAGCGCGTACACTCCGAGACCATCTGCGCTGATCTGACGGAGGATTACACCAACGTAACGGGCTATTACAGCACCCATTTTCCCCGCCCCTTCCCGCCGTTTGTCCGGGAAGCCACGGCGCATTTTACGCGCAGGGGAAAGCATTATCTGTTGACCTCCGGCACAACGGGGTATCTGCCCAATCCCTCGGAGGTCGCCGTGGCCGATAGCTGGCATGGCCCCTATACGATACTGGGCAATCCTCATCCAGCGGACAAAAGCCGCACCTCCTTCCATTCCCAGATATCCTCCGTTTTCAAGGTGCCGGGGAAGAAGGACTTATACATTGCCTGCGCTGACCGCTGGCAGCCCGCGTATCAGCATCTGGCCTATGAGGATTACGCCGAGCTATACCAGAGCTGGTTTGACCCGGAGATGGACAAGACCATCCCCGAACGCAAAAAGCACATTCCGGAGGACGGCAAGGCCAACACCTCCATGTCGGACTATGTGTGGCTGCCCATCCGTTTTGAGGGGGACAAGCCCGTCATCGACTGGAAGGATGAATGGCGCATTGAAGACTACGGGTAAGGAGGCATGTTCATGAGACGCAAGGTGGATTTCTGTGCGGATTGGCGCTTTATTCGGGAAGATGTGGGCATTGAGCAGGCTGACGAGGCGGCCACGGAGCCCGTTACGCTGCCCCACACCTGGAATGCCCAGGACGGCACGGATGGCGGGAACGACTATCATCGCGGTCGATGCTGGTACGCCAAACGCTTTCCTATGCCAGCGCATTCCTCGGAAGAAGAAGTCTTACTGGAGTTTGAAGGTGCGGCCATGTCGGCACAGGTGTTTTTGAACGGCAACCTTCTTTGCACCCATGATGGAGGCTATGCCACCTTTCGGGTCAACCTGACCGATCATTTGCAGGCTGAAAATGTTCTTGCGGTATCGGTGGACAACAGCAAAAACGACCGGGTGTATCCGCAGAAAGCCGATTTTACCTTCTATGGCGGACTGTATCGTCCAGTTTGGCTGCTAACGGTCCCCAAAGTGAGCTTTGACTTGTCAGACAGCAGCAGCGGTCTGTTTGTGACGGCGGAAATGCAAGGCCCGGATGCGCTGGTGACGCTGGAAGCCCACACCCAGCATGCAGACGACGGAGAAACGGTCGTGTTTTCCGTAGAGGGAATCGGTGAAGTGCGCGGCGCGGTTCAAGGGAATCAGGCGCGGGCACAGATGCTGATTTCCAATGCGCATCTGTGGGAAGGTAAGCGCGACCCCTATCTGTATCGCGCAACCGCAACGCTTTCCAGCGGCGATCAGGTTAGCGCCTCCTTCGGCTGCCGTTCCTTTGCCTTTGATCCGCAGCAGGGCTTTTTGCTCAATGGCCGCCGCTATCCCCTGTGCGGCGCAGCCCGGCATCAAGACAGACAGGGCGTTGGCAGTGCCATCACGGAAGCCATGATGGAAGAAGATATGAACATCATGCTGGAAATGGGGGCCAATACCATTCGCCTGGCCCATTATCAGCACGCGCAGGCTTTCTATGATCTGTGCGACCAGAAGGGCATGATCGTGTGGGTGGAGATTCCGTACATCACTGAACATATGGCCAACGGTCGCGAGAACACGCTGTCCCAGATGCGGGAATTGATTACCCAATGCCGCAATCATCCATCCATTGTCTGTTGGGGGCTGTCCAATGAAATCACCGCGTCTGGCGGTGTGAACGATGATTTAATGGAAAATCACCGGCTGCTGAACGATCTTTGCCATCGGCTTGATCCAACCAGGCCAACGACCATGGCTCACGCCTTTATGCTGGATCACCGTCATCCCCTGGTACGCCTGACTGACATCCGCTCCTATAACCTGTATTATGGCTGGTATCTGGGGGATTTGGAGGATAACGACGCCTGGTTTGACGCCTATCACGCCGAGCATCCGAATGAGGTGATCGGTCTGTCGGAATACGGTGCGGACGCCAATCCCGCTTATCAGTCGCCTAACCCGGAACGTGGTGATTGGACGGAGAGTTACCAGGCGGTGTATCACGAACACATGCTGAAAATGTGGCAGGAACGCCCCTATATCTGGGCCATGTACTGCTGGAATATGTTTGATTTCGGCGCTGACGGCCGGAACGAGGGTGGAAAGCCCGGACAGAATCAGAAAGGGCTTGTCACCTTTGACCGCAAAATCCGCAAGGACGCGTTCTACATCTACAAAGCCTATCTCTCCGACGAACCGTTTGTCCATCTCTGCGGCAGGCGATACGTCAACCGTGCGGAGGCCGAAACGGAAATCAAGGTGTACACCAATCAGCCCAAGGTGACCTTGCTTGTGGACGGACAGTCGATAGGCGAACAGGAGGTTGACAAGATTGCCCGCTTCCATATTCCACTGACCGGAGAGCATGAGATTCAAGCCATAGCAGGAAGCTGCACAGATTCCATCCGCGTTTGCAAGGTGGACGCGCCTGATCCGGCTTATCGCATGGAGGGCAGCGAGGTGGTCAACTGGTTTGATCAGCCCGAGGAGCTAATGCGTGAAGGCTATTATTCGATTATGGACACCATGGCTGACTTGAAGCGAAACCCGGCTGCCGCCAAGCTGCTGACCGCCATCATGGCCAAAGCGCGCAGTTCCTACGGCGACGTGGCGAAGAACGTTCAACTTCCTGAGGCCGCTCAACGCAAGATGGATCAAATGCCTCTGCAAAAGCTGCTCAAACAGACCGGAAAGGCCATTACGCCGGACATGGTCAAGGAACTGAACCATGCCTTGAATCAGATTCCCAAGGAGGTATAATCATGCGTCAGGAAAGCATCTTCCCCGGTCAGCCCTGGCTGGACACCAGCGGAAACGCCATCCAGGCCCATGGCGGCGCTGTCTACTATGAAGACGGCGTCTACTACTGGTACGGCGAGAATAAGGAGCATACCGACGGTGCCAGCGATGTATGGACCTGGGGAATCAAGGTTTATTCGTCCCGCGATTTGTGCAACTGGCAGGACGAGGGATACCTTGTGGAACCCGATGTGGATGATCCCGCATCGCCGCTGCATCCGTCCAAGCGGGTAGATCGTCCCCACATCCTGCGCTGTCCGCAAACGGGACGCTATGTGCTGTGGCTGAAACTGTCCGGGAAAGACGCCTGCTTTGTCGTACTGTCATCGGAGCGTTTGCTGGGCCCTTATCAGATGGAAAATCCCTGTCTGCGGCCGGAGGGCGGCGAGGCGGGTGATTTCGATATGGTGCAGGATTCTGCATCCGGGAAGGCATATCTCTATGTCAGCATCAATCACAGCGATGTGGTGGGCTATGCGTTGACAGCGGATTATCTGAACGTACAGGAAGAGGTCAGCCGCCAATACGGCGGGCTGCATTCGCCCTTTACCCGCGAAGGAATTGCCGTGTTTGAGCATACGGGCAGAAAGTACATGCTCACCAGCGGCATGAGCGGCTACATTCCCAACAGAAGCGACAGCGCCGTATCGGGTTCCTGGGAAGATCCCTTTGTTTCCCTGGGGAATCCGCATGTGAACGACGATAGCCGCGCTTCCTTCAACAGCCAGATTAGCAAGGTGTTCCGCGTGGAGGGTACAGACCAGCTCATCGCCATGGCGGATCGCTGGGTACCGGATTACCCGGTGGATGCCCACAGAGCTGACCTGTTTGAGCGGGCGATTGCCGCCCATTTTGAACCCGAAAAGTATCATGTGCTGCCAGAAGAGAAGCGGGAACTGATGAACAGTCCCATGCTGCAATCCGCCAACACGTCCAAGGCGCTGTATGTATGGCTGCCCATCCGCTGGGAGCGAGACATGCCCAAAATTGACTGGCTGGATTGCTGGCGGCCTCAGCTTCCGTAAACAATCAAGGAGTGAATTCCATGGAAAAGTGTGTTCATTTGGATCATATTGCCCTGGGCGTATGCTATTACCCGGAGCAATGGCCCCGAACAATGTGGCAGAGCGATCTACGCCGCATGAAGGCCCACGGCATCGAAACCGTGCGGGTGTTTGAGTTCGCCTGGAGCGTGATTGAGCCTAAGGACGATACCTGGGATTTCTCGCTGTTTGACGAGTTCCTTTCGCTGGCGGCAGAGGAAAAGATGCAGGTCATTATGGGAACACCCTCCGCCACGCCGCCTGCCTGGCTGACCCATGCCCATCCCGAAGTGCTGAACTCCCGGCAGGACGGCACCCTGTACCGCCACGGTCATCGCCGGCACTACAACTACAATTCCCCGGTATATCATGCTTATGTGCGCCGGATTGTTACCAAGCTGGCGGAGCGTTACGGCGATCATCCTGCCATCATTGGCTGGCAGATCGACAATGAGCTGAACTGTGAAACCAACGTATTCTATTCCGAGGCTGACCACAAAGCCTTCCGGGCATGGCTGAAAAAGCGCTTTGGCACTGTGGAGGCGCTGAACGATGCCATCGGCGGCCGGTTCTGGAGCGAGAGCTTTTCCGATTGGGAGGAGGTTTTCCTGGAACGCCCGGTGATTGCGCTGGGCAATCCTCACCTGTCCCTGCTGGAGAAGGAGTTCATCTCCGACAGCGCCATCGCCTTTGCCCAAATGCAGGTGGATATTCTGCAGCAATATATTGGCAACCGCTTCATCACCACCAACGGCATGTTTGGTCATCTGCGAAACGACGAGCTGACCAACCGCGTCCTGGACTTCTACAGCTACGATAACTACCCCAACTTTGCCTACGGTCAAAGCGGCATCAACGGCGGCGACGGCGGAGATATGAAGGATCGCGCCAGTTCCTACGCGCTAAGCACCGTGCGGGGCTTCTCCCCTAATTTCGCCATTATGGAGCAGCAGAGTGGCGCTCACGGCTGGGATCATGTGATGCTCAGCCCCATGCCGCTGCCCGGACAGATGCGGCTGTGGACAATGCAGGCCATTGCCCACGGTGCGGATTATGTCAGCTACTTCCGCTGGCGGACGGCCAGCTATGGAACGGAAATGTACTGGCATGGCATTCTGGATTATGACAGCCGGGACAATCGCCGTCTTAAGGAGCTTGGCGAAATTCACCAGGACACGAAGCGATTGAACGGCCTGGCAGGCAGCCGCTATCAGGCCCGGGTGCTTCTGCTGACGGACTGGCTGAACGAGTGGGACGGGGAACGCGACAAGTGGTATGGCCCCATGAGTTATCAATCCAGCCGGGCCATCTTTGCCGCCGCGCAGCATACGCATACGCCTCTGGACATCAAGCCCTGGAGCGAGCAGATGACGGCGGACGATCTCGCCGATTATCAGCTGATATTCCTGCCCCATGCAGCTATCCTGCCAGAGAAAATGGCGGAAGTTCTGACAGCGTACTGCCATGCTGGTGGCAAGCTGGTTATGGGCGCGCGAACGGGGTACAAAGATCAATATGGCCGATGCGTGACCATGCCCATGCCGGGTTATGCCGCTGCGTTATGCGGAGTGACAGTGGAAGAATATTCCCTGCCCCGTCCGGAGGAGCAAGCCGCGCTGCTATGGGACGGAGCGTCCTATGCTGCCACTGGATTCCAGGAAACGCTGAAGGCCAACGGCAGCCAGGTCTTGGCCAGGTATGACAGCGGCTGGCTCAAAGGGGAGGCCGCACTGTGCGAAAAAGGCTATCCGCAGGGCGGTTGTGCATGGTACGCGGGCACCGGCTTTACCGAAGCGCTGGCTGGAGCTTTCTTGGAAAGGGCAGGGGTTGCGCATCCTTATGCAGAGATGATTGACTGCCCGGAGTGCGTGGAACTGGCTGTCCGCTCCACAAAGGATACCGAGTGGTTCTTCCTGCTCAACTACACCCAGCAGGCCCAGCGGGTCCATGTATCACCCCTGTTAACAGAAGTGATTGGGAACGGGGAAAATCTGCCGCCGTTGGGCGTTTCCGTTTGGGTGAGAAAGAAATAAGCAGATGCACCTCTTGTGATGGGGGATCAATCAACCTTCCTTCATATCGGAATTATACACTCCTGTCGTGGTTGAATCCAGCTTTTCGCACCCGCTCTGTCCACTGTTCAGAGATTTTGCTCTCTGCCTGTCCACAATATGGAATTCTATGCACCCTCACTGTCCGCATGTCGGGATTTTACACCCACTCATCTGTCCATTTTCATAGGTACATTTTAGGAAACGAAAGCTCAGTGCTGCGCCCACCGAGCTTTTTTTGCACCCAACCGCACCCGTTTTGCCACCAAATGCACCCAATGCAAAACGAAAGGGCTATTGCAAAACGATAACCGGGAATTCTATTAGTTTTTGAGTCATTTCACAAGGCTGATACCGCCCCTGATACGGAGCCGCCTGAGGAGGTGAAGCCCGGCACTGCCATTCCGGAGGGGATGAAACCTGCTGGCAGGCAGGTCATGATCTCCTGCGTCAGCGGCACTGTCAACATTCGCACCGGCAACGGCACGCAGTACAGCCGCATCACCGCTGCCAAGAACGGTGACACCTTTGAATGGGTGGCAACGGCTGAAAACGGCTGGCACGCGGTGGTGGTCAACGGCTGCGTGGGCTGGGTGTCCGGCAAGTACAGCAAAGCACAATAATCCTTTCACATTGGCGGTTGGCTTCGGCTGACCGCCTTTTTCTTTTGGCACCCCCCTCAAAAGCCTGTGCTTTTCTCCGTATTGCGGGATCGCCGGACGATTCCCCGGAAGGAGGTGCCGAATGACAGCACAGGAAAAGGAACGGATCACCCGGCTGCGAGGTGAAGGCAAAAGCTATGGGGCTATTGCCACACTGCTTGGCATATCGGCCAGCAAGGTCAAGAGCTACTGTACAATGGCCAAATCCATAACGCGGATTGAAGTGAAAAAACCGGACCTTCTTCAGCGAAAGCGTGTCGCGGCTTATGCGCGTGTTTCGATGGATACCGAACGGCTGATGCATTCGCTGTCCGTGCAGGTCAGCTACTACAGTGAGTTGATTCAGAATACGCCGGGCTGGGAATACGCGGGCGTCTATGCTGATGAAGGTATCTCCGGCACAAAGATGGACAGCCGCCCGGAGTTTGTTCGGATGTTGGCAGATTGCGAAGCCGGGAAGATCGACATCATTTTCACCCAAAGCCTGTCACGCTTTGCCCGAAACACAGTGGACACGCTCAACGTTGTCCGCAGGCTGAAGGAGCTGGGCATCGAGGTTCGCTTTGAAAAGGAAAACATCTGGACCTTCGACAGCAAGGGCGAGCTGCTCATTACCATCATGGCATCCTTCGCGCAGGAAGAGGTGCGCTCTCTGAGCGAAAACGTCAAATGGGGGCTGCGCAAGCGGTTTGAGCAAGGCGTGCCCAATGGGCGCTTTCATGTGTACGGGTACCGCTGGGAAGGCGATCATCTGGTGATTCAGCCTGATGAAGCCACAATCGTTCGCCGCATTTTTCAGAATTTCCTTCAGGGTAAGTCCCGGCTGGAGACTGAACGCGAGTTTGCGGCAGAAGGCATCACCACAGCCAAGGGCTGCCGATTTCGATGAGGAAACGCTGAAGCAGCTGTTCCTCTCCGCGCTGAACAAGCTGGTCGGGAAGCGCAACGAGATCAGGGACAGCTTTGACGCCATTCACAGCACGGTGTTCGACACGGATGCGCTGGAAGCAGAGCTGGCGCAGGTCGAAGCAGAGATGAGTATCGCCGCAGAACAGGTCGCCCGAAGCATCCGCGAGAACGCTATGGTCGCGCTTGACCAGTCTGCCTACCGGGCAAGGCACGATGCCCTCTGCGACCGCTACGAAAGCCTCAAGGCACGCTGCGAAGAGCTGAAGGAGACCATCTCCGACAAGCAGACCCGGCTGGCTGCCATTGATGATTTTCTGAGAACGCTCATGAAGCAGGAGGCGCTTCCCACAACCTTCGACCCGATGACCTACCATATCCTTGTCGAACGGATGACGGTCTACAGCAAGGCCAGGGTGATGGTTCGGTTCAAGAACGGTATGGAAATTCAGGCCTGACACTTCGGCTCCCGTGCAAAAGCGGGAGCTTTTCTTTGTTCCCCCAAAAAACAAAAAAAGGCGCAGCGCAGCGTACATCTGCTACCAGTTTCCGAAACTGCTACCAATTCTGCTACCAATTTTCTATCCGCATATTGCTTGTATTCAACACGCCACCTTGATTTCATAACAGGAATAGGTGGCGTCCTTGATCTGATCCGCAATGGGCGCAAACACAAGGTCAGCCATCAGTTCCACAACGTCGCGGGGCGTCCAGTGTTCACCGGCTTCCTCATTGTTGGCCTCGTTGAAGCGGCGCACAAGCTCCTCGAAGATGGTGCCCATAGCATGGTTGTCCAGACCGGGGAGATTGCCGCACGGCTTCGGGCTGAGGTTAATGTCCTTGCTGATAAACTTCTGGATGACCGCGCCGAGAATGTCGGCTTCGATCATGGTGTCGATCTGGTTTCGGAACTTGAACTTGTCCAAAATTTTCTGCACATTCGGAGAGAAACCATCAAGGTATGCCTCGAAGTCTACCTTCAACTTCTGTGCCGTCGGACGGCTGGTCAGATCGCGCAGGCAGAAAGGAGAAGAATTGCAGAAAGCCTGACCGGCAACATTGCAAAGCACACCCCACTGGTTGGTAATCCCCGCAGTATCCAGCGTCTTTTTCATTTCGAGCACCTGCAGCTTGGTGTCTTCCAGCACAGCATCCAGACGGCGGATAACAGTCATAGGAAGAATAACATCGCGGTACTTACCGCGCACATAAACATCGCGCAAGCAATCATCGGCGATACCCCAGATAAAGTTTGCAATCGTGTTGAGCATACGAGCGTCCATCGGTTTGGCCTCCTGAATCTCTGTTATGCGTTAATCCTCGTCATCGACAAATTCCATGATATCCCCAATATTGCAGTCGAGAGCTTTGCAAATCTTGGCAAGCACTGTCGTGGTAACGGCTTCACCTTTGCCCATCTTGATGATGACGCCTGAGCTGATGCCTGCGGCGAGCTGCAGGTCCTTCTTGCGCATCCCTTTGTCGATGAGCAGTTTCCAAAGCTTATTGTAACTTGTTGCCATCAAGGTTCACCTTCCTGCTGTCGAGTGGTATCACCATCATTATACGATATATGTTGCATCTTTGCAATCGACAGACATACGAAAAGAAGAATTACTCTTGCTTTTATGTGAATAAAGCGATGCATAGAGATGGCGGGTAAAGGCAGAAATGAAAAACGTGAAACAGCATGAACTGCTCGCGTCTTTCCGTGATGGGTGTTTGAAATATGATCATTTTGATATGCGCCGAGGTCATGACCTGTTACGCAATCATCCCAAAGAACCTCAGTGCATCTTCAATCGCCTTTTCCTTATCCGGCGGGCAGATCAGCATCTTTGCGCTCTCGGACTTTGCTTTGTTGTAGCATTCGCGCTCGATAATCCCATGCTTTCTTTTCACCTGCGCGATGTACAGCGGCGTGACGTTCAGGCCGGTCTGTTCCTTCACGCGCGCCTGAATCTCGCCATAGGTCGCCTTGCTTTCGGCCTTGGTGACGGCGAGCTCGTCTGCGTCGATGCCGACCTTGACGATATCATCCGGCTTTTGTTGGACCAATGACATAACCGTTTCCACATGTTCCGTCCCCGGAAACATATCCACCGGCGTTGCCCATTCCGCCTGATATCCGCCGTCCACCAGCACGCGCAAGTCCCTTGCGAGGGTTTCCGGGTTGCAGGAAACGTACACAACCCGCTTTGGTTTCAGCATCAGCAGACTTTGCAGGAACTTCTGGTCGCTGCCGGCGCGGGGCGGATCCATCATCACTACGTCTGGCGCGTTTCCCTCCTTGGCGAGCTTCTGCATGAAGCGCCCTGCGTCGTCGCAGAGGAAGCGCGCGTTCTCCACGCCGTTGCGGCGGGCGTTCTCCTTCGCATCGCGGATGGCATCGGCATTCAACTCCACGCCGATGAGCTGCTTGCAGCCGTCCGACGCGCACAAGCCAATCGTACCCGTACCGCAGTAGGCGTCCAGCAGGGTTTCTGCGCCTGTCAGCTGCGCCGCGTCAATCGCCGTTCGGTAGAGGACTTCGCATTGCTTCGCGTTCACCTGATAAAAGCTCTGCGGACTGATGCGGAAGCGCTTGCCGCACAGTTCATCCTCCATGTAACCCTCGCCATAGAGGGTGATTTCCTTCGTGCCCAGCACCATGCTGGTTTCGCGCTGATTGCAGTTCAGCACCACGGTCGTGATTTCCGGGTGGCGCTGAATCAGCTCCTGCACAAACGCCTTTTTTCCCGGAAATTCAAGGCTCGTCGCGACCAGCACGACCATAATCTGCCCTGTCACATGCCCCGTGCGGATGAGGATATGGCGGAGGAAGCCGCGGTGCGTGTACTCGTTGTAGATGCGCAGCTTGTAGGCAGGCAGCATCGCGACGATGGTCTGGATGATGCGGTCGGCGCGGCGATCCTCAATCAGGCAGTGCCGCACGGGCACGACGCGGTGCGTCCCCATGGCGTACACGCCGCTGATGGGCTTGCCCGCCTTGTCCACAGCCAGCACGGCATGAACCTTGTTGCGGTAGTGGAACGGGTCGTCCATGCCCAGAATCGGGCGGACTTCGCAGATTCCGTCCAGCAGTTCCGCCACGCGCTGCTGCTTCCATTGCAGCTGCTCCGCGTAGGACAGGCGGGTCAGCTGGCATCCGCCGCATTTTGCCGCGACGGGACAGTTCCAGCGGATTTCGCGCGCCGGACGCTGCGCTTTCGCCTGCTCCTTCGGCGGATTCGGACGCGTTTCCTGCATTCTGCGGGTGGTCAGGTGCTTCGGTCGGCGGAAATTGCTCATCGTGTATGTACTCCTTCATTCTCTGTGGGTTCGCTCCATTATAACACGCTTCTCCCTGCCGCTTCAAGTCTTGTTTTCCATCTTTTCATTTTCGCGCGACTATGCTACAATAGAAGAAACAATCTTCCGTGAGGCGATTTCGATGCTGTTTTCTTCCTCCACCATCCGTCGTCGGACGTTCTCCTGTATGCGCGGTGATTTGACCATCCGCGGCACAGAGTACCGTCCGAATAGCGAAAAACTCCCGATTGCCATTGTCTGCCACGGTTTTATGGCAAATCAGCAGACCGTCCGGCAGTACACGAGGTTGCTGGCGAAAATTGGTTACTGTGCGTACTGTTTCGACTTCTGCGGCGGCAGCGTTCCGCCCTTGGGGCGGAGTGACGGCGCGACGACGGACATGTCGGTGCTGACCGAGGTGCAGGATTTGGAAGCTGTCATTCGCTATGCGCAGTCGCTTCCCTATACCAGCGATACGCTGCTGCTGATGGGCTGTTCGCAGGGCGGGATGGTGTCCGCGCTGACCGCTGCGAAGCATCCGGATGCAGTGGACAGGCTCGTGCTGTTCTACCCGGCCTTCTGCATCCCCGACGACGCGCGCGCGGGGCACATGATGATGGCGCACTTCGACCCTCAAAATCTGCCGGAGAAGATTCACTGCGGGCCGATGCCGCTGGGGCGCTGCTATCCCGAAGCCGTCATGCACATGGACGTTTTCCGCGAAATCACGCCGTACACCGGGCGGGTGCTGATTGTCCACGGCACGGCGGACGGCATCGTCAAGCCGGATTATGCGAAAAAGGCGGCGGAAGCGTATGCGAACGCAGAACTGCACTTGATTGACGGCGGAGCGCATGGGTTTAACCGCCGCCATGATACGGAGGCGATTCGCTATTTGACCGCATTTGCCGCTTTGTGAGGGGGATTTTATGACCACCGTCGAAATCTGGGGTGCCCGCGCCGGGCAGACGCAGTCCCGCCTGTTTGAAGAAATCCGCCAATGCCGTGAAGCTGGTCAGCGTGTCCTGTTGCTTGTACCGGAGCAGTACACGCTGCAAGCCGAGCGAGAACTGGTGGAGCAGCTTCATCTGCCGGGGCTGCTGGATTTGGATGTACTGTCGCCGCGCAGGCTGGGGCGGCGCATCCGGGAGAGCGCTGGCCATTCGCCCAAAGCCGCGCTGGACGAAAGCGGGCGGCGGATGGCACTGGCGCAGGCGCTTTCCCTGAAGCAGGAGGAGCTGCACTATTATCGCCGCGTCGCGCTGTCACCCGGGCTGCCGGAGAAGCTGTCCACGCTGCTGATGGACTTCCAGCGCACGGGGCTGTCAAGCGAAGAATTTGCCGCCTATGCGGAGGAGCTGCCATCCGGCGCACTGAAGGCAAAGGCGCATGATTTGCTGCTGCTTTGGCAGACGTATGACGCGCTGATTGCCGAGCGCTTTCAGGATGAGCCGACGCAGCAGTTTGAGCTGGTGGAACGGCTGCCGGAAAGCGGGCTGATGCGCGATGCCGCCGTGTTTGTCTACCAGTTTGACATGCTGCCAACGCCGCTGTGCGTCCTGTTGGCGACTGCCGCGCCAGAATGTACCCGCATGGTCGTTGCGTTCACGATGGACAAGGACACTGCAAGCGACGGGCACGTTTTCACCTCCCAGCGCAGGAGTGCGGCGGAGCTGACCGGATGGCTGCGTCAGCGCGGCATTCCCGTACAGTGGAAGTGGCTGCCAAGCGAACCCGACGGGCGCGACGAAGCCCTCCGCCACCTCGAAGCGCACCTGTTCGCCCGCGACGGCGCAGTGTACCCCGGCGACGCGTCCGCCCTGACGCTCCATGCCGCCGCAAACCCGTATGCCGAAGCCGCTTTCGCCGCGCAGACGCTGCAAAGCTGGCACGAGCGCGGCATTCCGTGGCAGTATGTGGCGGTCGCGCTGGCGGATGCGCAGAGTATGGCCGGCATCCTCGCCGTCACGCTGCAAAGCGCGGGGATTCCCTGCTATCAGGCGCGGAAGGACAGTGCGGCGCGGCACGGCTTGAGTCGGATGCTCGTCGGCGCACTGCGTTGCATCTCCGGCGGATTTCTCCGCGCGGATGTGCTGCAAATGGCAAAAAGCGGCTTTTCTTCCCTGACCCGCGACGAAGCCGATTCGCTGGAGAACTACGCCATCACGCACGGCATCAACCGCGGCAAGTGGCTGCGTCCGTTCTCCTATGGCGACGACGCGGCGGATATGGACGAACTGCGCGTCCGGCTGATTTCGCCCGTGGAGGCTCTTCGGGATGCGCTCCGCCGCGCAAAAACAGCGGGGGATTCCGTCGAGGCAATTTTCCGCTTCTTGGAGGATACCAATGCGTATGACCGCCTGATGGCGCGCGAGGAAGCGCTGCTTTCGCGCGGGATGGCGGCGGAAGCAACGCAGAATCGGCAGGTATGGACAATCCTGATGACGCTGCTTGATCAGCTGTATGCGCTGCTGAGCACGCAAAAGGCAAATCAGCGGGATTTGGCACGGTTCGTGGAATCAGGTTTGACAGGCGCGTCGATTTCGTCCCTGCCGCCGCAGCCGGACACGGTGATGATCGGCGAAGCGGGGCATTTGATGACCGGGCGGATTGATGCGCTGCTCGTCATGGGAATGCAGGACGGCGCGCTGGGCAGTACGGCGGATTCGCTCCTGTCCGAGACGGAGCGGCGCACGCTGTGCGACTTGGCGCAGCGTGCGATTGGTCTTACGCAGCAGGAGACGTGCGCCCTGCGGCAGTCGGACTTCTACCGTACACTATCCCTCCCCCGGCGCTTTCTGACCGTCACCTGTTCGCAGGGCGGGCAGGACGGCACGGCGTTTCGTCCGGCGGGGCTGCTGGAGGACATGACGCAGCTGTTCCCACATATGGTGGTATCCGGCGGCGTGCTGGCAAACGACGTCGCACCGCTCTCCCCCGCCATGGCGCTGGATGCACTGCCGCACCACCTGCGGCAAGCTGTCGACACCGATATGCCGCTTCCGGAGCAATGGGCGAACGTCCTGCGCTGGCTGTATTTCGACCCGGAGTGGCACAGCCGCTGTCAGGCAGTGCTGGATGCGCTGAACCGCCACGGCGCGGCGATTTTCCTCTCCCGCGACCACACGCGGCGGCTCTTCACGCAGGACAAGGTGTCCATCAGCCGCTTGGAGGGCTTCGCGCAGTGCCCGTATCGGCACTTTGTGAACTACGGCTTGAAGCCCGTCATCCGCCGCGAGTACGAGTTCGACCCGGCGGATGTGGGCGATTTCTACCATGCCGCGATGGAGGGGTACGCCGCCCTTGCGCTGAAGGAGCCGGATTTTCCGGATTTGCCGGACGAAAAAATCCACGCGCTGATGGATACGGTGCTGCTGCCGCTGACGACCGCGTGGGCGGATGGCCCGCTGAATGAAACGCCGTCCCTGCGCCTGCAGGGTGAGAAGTACCGCCGAACGGTGCACCGCGCCGCGTGGATGTTCACGCATCACGCGCAGCACAGCCGCTTCCGCACCGTCGGCGAGGAAGTTGTGTTTGGCGAGGAGGACGGTCTGCCCCCGGTGGTGCTGACGCTGCATGATGGACGGAAAATCGCCCTGCGCGGCAAAATCGACCGCATCGACCGCTGGGAGGGCGACGAGGGCGTGTATCTGCTCGTATCCGACTACAAGAGCAGCCACCGCGACATTGACCCGACGCGCCTATGGTACGGGCTTCAATTGCAGCTGCTGCTGTATCTGCAAGCCGCGTGCGAGGGGCTGGACGGCAATCCGGCGGGCGCATTCTACTTCACGATTCAAGACCCGATGGTAGATACGGCGGATGTAAAGGAATCCGCGGAAAAGGCGATTGCGAAAAAGCTGCACCTGAAAGGCATTGTGCTGGCGGATGTGGACGTGGTGGAAGCGCTGGATTCCAATCCGGGATATTCGTTCACGAAAATCTTTAATGCGGATAGCAGCGTCGCTTCCTCGTCTGATGGCTACACGTCGGAGGAAATGGCAGCGCTGCTTGCCCACGCCAAGAAGATGGCGGCGGAGCTGGCCGACCGCATCCGCAGCGGCGAAATCACCCCGTCCCCCGCCGTCATCAGAGACTGGAACGCCTGCCAGTGGTGCGACTGCGCCGGAGTCTGCAAGCTCGACACGTCCATCCCCGGTCATGAAAAACGTGAACTTCCGCCGCTGAAGAAGCAGGATTTATTGACCCTCATGGCGAATGATACAGATGCACCCGGCAACGAGGAGGACACGTCACCGTAAAAGCGGTGAATTTTTCTCCCGAATCCAAAGGAAATTCATCAGAGGCATTGCATCCGGGCGCAAAATGGTTTATAATAGAGATACGAAACTCTCACTCACAAGGAGGCGTTTACCCATGATTCAGATTATCGCAGGCAAGAAGGGCTCCGGCAAGACCAAGCGGCTGATTGACATGACCAACAACGCGGTCAAGACCAGCTCCGGCAACGTCGTTTTCCTCGACAAGAACGACAGCTATATGTACGAAGTGGACCGTGCGGTTCGTTTCGTCAACGTCGAAGAGTACAGCGTTTCCAGCGCGGAAATGTTCCTCGGCTTCCTCGGCGGTATGCTCGCCAGCAACTACGACGTCAAGACCGTCTTCATCGACGCGTTCCTCAAGCTGATCAAGATTGACCTCGCCGACGCGAAGTGGTTCTTCGACAGCCTCGAAAAGTACGCGCAGAAGCATGATGTGACGTTCGTGCTGTCCGTCAGCGCCGATCCCGAAGCGCTGCCCGACTTCTGCAAGGGCTACATCATCTAATTGGAACAGCCCACGAGGGCGGCGGAGCATGTAAGCCGCCGCCCTTTTGGTATTTCGCAGCTGCTACATAATCGCTGCTAAATTATTAGGTAAGAAAAGCAGTCCAGAAACTCGGCAAGAACCCCTTCTTGCCCTCAACCCAGCAGGCATCGCCCTGCGGATAGGAGCGTGATTTCTATGTCATTCATTTCCACCCGCGGCGGCGCCTGCGTCACGGCGTCCCAAGCCATCCTGCGCGGTCTTGCGCCCGATGGCGGTCTGTATGTCCCGGCGGTGTTCCCGCAGATGACGCTGGCAGACATTGCCGCGCTGACCAAGCTCGACTACCGCGCCCGCGCGCTGACCATCCTCCGTGGCTATCTTGATGATTTCAATGCGCAGGAACTGGCAGACGCAATTGCCAGCGCCTACGAAGCCGCCAAGTTCGATGACGCCGCGATTGCGCCCACGAAGAAGCTCGACAGCAACACCCATGTGCTGGAACTTTTCCACGGACCGACGCTTGCGTTTAAGGATATGGCGCTGCAGCTGCTGCCGCACCTGACGACGCTCTCCGCCAAGAAGAACGGCGAAAACCGCGAAGTAGCGATTCTCGTCGCGACCAGCGGCGACACGGGCAAGGCGGCATTGGAGGGCTTCAAGGACGTGCCGGGAACATCCTGCACCGTCTTTTACCCGACCGACGGCGTCAGCGACGTGCAGAAGCTGCAAATGACCACCACGGGCGGCGAAAACACGCACGTCATCGCCCTGAACGGCAATTTCGACGATGCGCAGTCCGGTGTGAAAGCGCTGTTCTCCTCCGCGGATTTCCACCAGCAGGTGAACGCGCGCGGCAAGGTGCTTTCCTCCGCCAACTCGATTAACTTCGGCCGCCTCGTGCCGCAGATTGTCTATTATTTCTCCGCCTATGCCGATTTGCTGAACGCGGGCGCGATTGCGCTGGGCGACGAGGTGAATTTCGTCGTGCCGACGGGCAATTTCGGCAATATCCTCGCGGGCTACTACGCGCGGAGCATGGGGCTGCCGGTCAAGAAGCTCATCTGCGCCTCCAACCGCAACAACGTGCTGACGGATTTCTTCCTTGGCGGCGTTTACGACACGCGCCGGCAGTTCTTCAAGACGACCTCCCCTTCGATGGATATCCTGATTTCCTCGAATTTGGAGCGTCTGCTGTTTGAATGCGCCGACCGCGACGGCGCGCTGATTGCCCGCTGGATGCAGCAGCTGCGCACGAGCCAGTCCTACGCCGTTGGTCAGCAGCGGCAGGAGTGGCTGCTGAGCGTCTTTGCCGCCGGGTACGCCGATGACCGCGACTGCGCGGAGGAAATCGCCCGCGTGTTCGAGCAGCATCACTACCTGATGGACACGCACACCGCCGTTGCAAGCCGCGTCCTGCGCCAGTACCGCGAGACGTCGGGCGATTTGACCCCGACGGTCATCGTGTCCACCGCCAGCCCCTACAAGTTCGCCGCCGATGTGCTGACTGCCGTCGCCGGAAAGAACGCCGTCGCCGGACTGGATGCATTCGTCTGCTCGGATGAATTGGAAGCGCGTTCGGGGATGCCCGTGCCGCAGCAGGTGAAGGCACTGCGTTCCCTGCCGATTCGCCACACGGCGCACTGCGAGAAGAGCGGCATGGCGCAGGCGGTGCTGGACGCTTTCGGCGGAAAGTAAATCCCCAGTGGAAAATTGGAAGGGACTAATATGAACAACACGGACATGCTTTTTGTCCAGAAGAAGCTCAATGATTTGGTCGGCTGCACCCTCATCAACCTCTCCCGCACGGCGGATTTGCTTTGCCTGTCGTTTGCGCCGCGCGCGCTGACGACCGAGGTGCAGGAGGAACAATCCCTGCACTTGCAATGCTACTATCGTCTGGTGCAGGATGGGCGGGTTTCCTTGGCGCGAAGTGACTATTTCCAGCCGTCGGAAGCCATGTGGGATTTGTGGCGCAAGCAGGGGTTGGAGGAGGATGTCATTCCGGATGACTACCGCTGTGACGAGTTGGGCGCGAACCGGCTTGACGACCGCATTGTGGAGCTGAACGACGTGCTGACAGGCATCGAAAACCGCTTCATCGTCCGCACGGTGATGGTGGATTCTATTGGGGATGTGACGCTGTGCTTTGACAACGGCGCGGTGTGGAGCATTCTGGTAGACACCTCCGGGGGAGAGGAATGCTGGCGGTATCTGCCCGCGAACGAAGAGCAGCCGCAGCTGGTGCTGTACTCGGATGGCATTGAGTGCGAATAAGCGCTTCGGTTGCAAAGCGCAGGGGAATGCGTTTTTAGTGCATCCGGCAAATCGCTTTTTCATGCTTGTTTTTTATGGAGCAGGGGGAATCGCGCCTGCGGGCGCGACCAAAGGGCTTTCCGATCGCCCTTTGGAAACCTTCGGTGTGCGCACCTTCGGAGTTGACTTTTTCCGCAAAAATTGACCCGCTTGTCGTGCTGGACAGGCGGGTTTCTTCATTATATTGCTTACTCACGCCGCGTCGGTTTTTTGCTTCTGCTTATACTGTGCGGTGGTAATTCCCAGAATCACGCCGAGAAACGTATCCACCGCGGTAATGGTGCCGACAACCTGCTCGCCATACGGCAGGTGCCAGATGCTCGCCAGCGCAAAATACAGCGTCCCCATCGCGGGCAGCAGCAGCTGCGCCATCCATTTCAGCACGTTATACGTCTTGTCACACATGCGCATTCCTCCCCCATCGCAGTCTATGCGGAAATTCGCCGCTTGTGCAGATTTTTTTCGCAGAAGGCTTGACAGAACGGGATTGTCCTGCTATAATAAACAAGGTTTTGAAGAAACCTGTGCCGTAGACAGCCGGTATCCGCAAGGATGTAAAGGAGTTCGCTCCGCCTGCCGAGGTGTGAAGGATATAGCATGAAATTTGCTCATCCCTTGCACCTGTTGCAAGGGTTTTCTTTTACTCCCAAACCGTTAAGGAGGTGCAAGAAATGAGCAAGGTGCATGAGGTGAAGCCGGAGAAGGTGGCAGCTGTTGCTGACATCGTCGAAAAGCTGAAGAATGCCCAGTCTGTGGTGATTTGCAGCTACAGCGGACTGACTGTGGAGCAGGTGACTGAAATCCGCAAGCAGTGCCGTGAGAATGACGCCGCGTACTGCGTCCTGAAGAACCGTCTGGTTCTGCGCGCGCTGAATGAGGTGGGCATTACCGGTCTTGACGATCTGCTCAATGGCCCGAACGCTTTCGTGTTCTCCATGAAGGACGCTGTGTCCGGCCCGAAGATCATCAACGACTACATCGAAAAGAACAAGCTGGAGAGCCTGAAGATCACTGGCGGCGTGCTGGGTACGGAAACCCTCGACGTGGCTGCTGTGAAGCATCTGGCGACCCTGCCCAGCCGCGAAGTGCTGCTGGCAAAGCTGCTTGGCTGCATGACCAACACCGTGGCGTCCTTCGTCCGCGTGGTGGATGCAATCCGCAAGCAGAAGAATGGCGAGGAATAATCCGCGCCGTTGCCGCATGAGGCTTTACGTCCCTGCGGTCTGAACAACGACAAGTTTTCATTACGATATCAACCGATATAGGAGGCTGAATCAACATGACTCATGAGGAGATCATTGCTGCCGTCGAGTCCATGACGGTGCTGGAACTGGCCGATCTGGTCAAGGCTATGGAAGAAAAGTTCGGCGTGTCCGCTGCTGCGACCGCTGTTGTTGCTGGCCCCGCTGCTGGCGCCGCTGCTCCCGCTGCGGAAGAAAAGACCGAGTTCGACGTGGTGCTGAAGTCCTTCGACGCCGCTGCGAAGCTGAAGGTTCTGAAGCTCGTCCGCGAAGTGTGCGGTCTGGGCCTGAAGGAAGCCAAGGACTTCGTCGAAGCCGTTGCGGCTGGCCCGAAGACCGTCAAGGAAGGCCTGTCCAAGGAAGACGCCGACAAGTTGGCTGCCCAGTTCAAGGAAGTCGGCGGCGAATGCGAAATCAAGTAATTCTTTCCGAATTACAATTCGCTTCTTGCGCAACATGAAGAGGTTGGATGCTTGCATCCAGCCTCTTTTTTATGCTATCGACACGCTTCGTCTCTGTTCCCCTTGACTTTTTTGCATTCTTGCGGGATAATAAGGCAGGAAATTCGTCAATTCATCCGTTTTATTTGAAGGAGGTGCATGGCGATGCTGACTTTTCGGGACGCCACCGCTGATCAGGCGGGGCTTATCAGCCACATTTATGCTACCAGCTGGCGTAAGACCTATCGGGGGCATATCGCCCAGCATTATCTGGATCGTCTGCCCGATGAATATTGGGTGCCATCCATCCGCTCATGGCTGTCCAGCGGGCAGCTGTATGGGCTGATGGTCTATGACGACGATAAGCCCGTCGGCTGCTGCATCTACGGCCGCGGGCGCGACGAGGATTACGGCGACTGGTGCGAGATTGTGTCGCTCTATCTGCTGCCGGACACGATGCGTCAAGGCATCGGCGGCAAGCTGCTGGAAGAAGTCATCCGGCTGATGCAGCTGGATGGTTATGAGAAGTTTTACCTATGGGCGATTGACGGCAACGAAATCGCCGACGGCTTCTACCGCAAGCATGGCTTTCTGCGCACGGATGACGCGGTCGATTACAAAATCGGCGGTGAACCCGTGCGGGACGTGCGGTATACGCGCGTATTACCCAGCGCGTAATTCAGCCGGTTTCGGCTTTTGCAGATACATGCCCGTGGCAATCAGCGCCGTCAGCGGTGCCGCCGCTGCCAAGCCGAACGACCCGACAAGCGTGTTGAGCAGCTGCGAAGCGACATATTTCAGGTTGATGATGTCCATCAGCGGCGTTCCCTGCCCTGCGAAGTACATCAGCATCGACAGATAATTGCCGGAATATGCCAGCATCAATGTCGTCGTCATTGTGCCTAACACGCTTCGCCCGACCAACAGTCCCGACTTCATCAGCGCCCGGCGGCTGATGTCCGGCTTGTGGCGGTGCACTTCCTCCATCGACACGCTGATGTCCATCGACAAATCCATCAGCGCGCCCGAATTAGCGAGGAACATCATGCCGATATACAGGCTGCGCGTATCAACCCGCATGGCGGATTGGCTCAGCAGCGGCACAACATAGGGCAAATCGCCGCCGTCGAGCTTGAGCAGAATCGTTAGCCCCCACGCGCTCAGGCAGGTGACGACCGTCCCGGCAACCGAGCCGAGAATCGCCGTCAGGCAGCGGCGGCTGAACCCCGCCACCAGCACGTCAATCAGCACCGTCAGCACGATGACGGTCACGAACGATGCCATCATGGGATTCACGCCGTCCAGCAGCAGTGGAATCAGCAGTTTCCAGACGATAACCGCACTGGCGACCAGCGACACCATCGCGCCGCAGCCAATCACGCCCCCAAACCCAATCAGCAGCAGCGCCAGAATCGCCACGATACCCGCTTCCGCCGTGATGCGGTAATGGTCAATCAGCGTTACGACCGGTGCACCCTGCCCACTGCCGGGCTGAATCATCGCCCACGCAATGTCGCCAGCCTCGAACAGTTTGTCCTTGTCGAGCGCGGAATTCAGGTAGTTGTAGGACTGATACTCTTCCCCGGCATAATCGCCCGTGAGGATTTTCACCCGGCACGGCTGCACGCCGTTATACACAATGCCGATGGCGTCCAGCATAGAATTGTCCACCTGCTCGATGCGCACCTTCTCGCGCGGAAAGCGACTGGTGATGTTCAGGTGCTCGTCCGGCAGCAGGCAGAGCAAGCCGCAGAAAATCAGCATGACGAGGCACATCAGCCAATTCTGCTTGTTTTTCCATTGTCGCTTCGTCTTTTCCATTTTCATTTTCCCCCATATGGGCAGAGCAGGAGATGGCATTGTGTCATCCCCTGCCCTTTTTGATTTTGCTGTGATTATTCCGCGTCCGGGGTCAAGCCCATCGCATCCATCGTGCGGGTGAAGATGCCCGTGTTGTCATACAGACCGGAGAACTTCTCCGCGCCCACCCCATAGGCGTACACCGGAATCTGCAGGCCGGTATGCGCGTAGGAGGTGTAGGACAGGCCAGCCTTGTTGTTCATGATGTGGCTCACCGCCATGGAGAAGGGGTTGTAGCCGCCGTAGAGCAGGGAGGCTTCCGCCTTGTCAATTTCCTGCGTGCCCATCGCGACGTCCCACGCCTTGCGCAGGCTTTCCACGTCGGTCGCAGTCAGGGAAAGTGCTTCGCCTTCCTTGGTGGTCAGACCGTAGAGCTCTTCCACCTTCGCCATCGCATCCTCAAAGGTTGCGCCGTTTTCCTTCAGCTCGGAAATCACGTCATCGAACGCAGTGAAGGAGGTCTTCTGGTTCTGGAGGTACTGGAAGTGGGTGTCGTAAGCGGTAGTCGCAAAGCCAATGGTCATGCCGCCGGTCTCATGGTCAGCGGTGACGATGATGAGGCATTCGCCCGGATGCGCCGCCGCGAAGTCCAGCGCAACCTGCACCGCGTCAGACAGGGCGATGGTGTCGTAGATGGAAGTCGCCGCGTCGTTGGCGTGGCCCGCCCAGTCGATCTTGCCGCCCTCGCACATCATGAAGAAGCCGTTGTCGTTATCCAGCACATTGATGCCGCTGCGGACAAAATCCGCCAGAGAGAGCACATCCTCGCCCGCCACCTCCTTCTGGATGCGGTCGATTTCGTAGTGAATCGCCTTGGAGTCCTGAAGCACCGGATTGGTCGCCAGCACGCGGTCGTTCGTCGCGGTCAGGCTGCGGATTTCGTCATTCGTTGTCGGAATCACCCAGCCGTTTTCCTTTGCGACATCCAGCAGGGATTTCTGCTGACCATCCGCGCCGTTCATCTTTTTGAAGCCGCCTCCCGCGAGGTAATCCACGGTCGTGCCGGTCAGCGCCTGAAGGGCAATGTCGTAGTAGTCGTTGCGGGAGGGCTGCTTGGCGTAGTACGCTGCCGGAGTCGCATGATCGACCGACACGGAGGTAATTACGCCGACCTTCTTGCCCGCTTCCTTGGCGTATTCCGTGATGATCTTGTAGGGGTTAGTCAGCGTTTCATCATAATTGATGACGCCGGAGAGCGTCTTCTTGCCGGAAGCCATCGACGTAGCTGTCGAAGCGGAATCCGGGCAGAAGGAAGAGCTGTCGTAGGTGGTCACCAGACCGAGGTACGGGAACTTGGTGAAAGACAAATCCGCCGGAACCGGGAACTTGCTGTCCGGGTTTTCGATGCTGCCCAGATAGTACTGGGTCGCAGTCACCTGCGGGTTGCCCATGCCGTCGCCGATGAACATGAACACATACTTCGGATGGCTTTCGCCCTCCGCCATGGCCGTTGCGCACATCAAGCACAGCGCCAGCGCGCAGAGGATTGCAAGAAACTTCTTCATGATTGTTTTCCTCCTCGTTCTTCGTCTTGTTCTTCTGAACAAGATGTATTCTACTGGAGGAATGTAAACTTCCAAACGGCGATTATGTAAAATCGAGGCGAAAGAAAAAGCCGCTGTGTAAAGTGCATTTTCGCACTTCCAGCGGCTTTTCATACTATTTCCAGATGAAAATGCGCAAGCAGATGGCGCAGGTGAATCTGGTAATAGTATCACTTATGCGCGCTCGGATTCTTCCGCTTTTCGGAAGAATGCCCCCAGCGCCTGTGCAATGCGCGCCCCTTCCCGGCTGATGGTACACACATGCGGCACGCTCTCCAAGCGCAGCACGCCCTTCGTTTTGCTTCGCACCCCCTGCAGAATCACATCTGCGCTGTCAGGCGTGATGACCTGATCGCCGCTGCTCTGCACGCACAGCACCGGGCAGGTGACCGCGCAGAGGTTATCGCGGGCCTCGTGGATAATGCGGCGCAAATCCACCGCGCTTTTCGTCGGAAATCCGGTATACCCCAAGTCGTAGTCGGGAGTGAGTGCGTCGTCCTTGCGTACCTGCCAGCTGATTTCCGGCAAAAACGGCGCGGCGAATCGTGCCAGCGGAAACCAGCGGTTCAGCACCCCCATCGGTGCGGAAATCGGCGCAATGGCAGTGGGGTCGCTCTGCTCGGCAATCATCAGCGTCAGGCATCCGCCCATGCTCAGCCCGGTCACGCTGACGAAGCGGTACTGCTCTTTCATTTCCCGGAAGGCTTCCTTCGCCGCGTTCAGCCAATCCTGCCACGAACAGCGGCGCATGTCCTCCAGCGTTGTCGCGTGACCGGGCAGGTTGATGGTGCGCACACCAAAGCCCTGCTGCACAAGTCCTTCCGCGAGCGGCCGCATATGCGCCGCCGAGCCCGCAAACCCGTGCATCAGCAGCACGCCGTGTTCCCCTTGCCGCACCTCGTATGGCTGACACAGGGGCGAGGAAAAGTCCGCTTCCGGGCGCGTTTTCATGTTGCTTCCTCCTTATTGCACAGCGGAAATCGCTTCCTTTTTGCCCATCACCAGCAGCACATCGCCCGCCATCAGCATTGTTTCTGCGCCGGGTGAAGTGAGAAATTTGCCGCCGCGGTGGATGCCCAGCACGCTTACCCCAAAGTTCCGGCGGATGTTGAGTTCGACAATGGTTTTGTCCGCCCAGTCCGTCGGGAGGGTGAGTTCGGCAATCTGGTCGTCGTCGGAAAGCGCCATCAGGTCGAGGATATTGGGGGCGACGAGCGAACGGGCGACGCGCTGCCCCATATCGCGCTCCGGGAAGATAACGCGGTCAGCGCCGACCTTATAGAGGACGCGGGCATGGAGGTCATCGATGGCCTTCGCGAGGACTTTGGGGACGCCGGCTTCCTTGAGCAAAACCGTTGCGAGGATGCTGGCGCGGATATCCGTGCCAATGGCAACGATGGCGGCATCGAAGTTCTGCACGCCGAGTTCCGCAAGCGCGTCCTCATCCACGGCATTCGCCTGAACCGCCTGCGTCACGTCGGGCGCGATGGCCTCGACGAGCTTCTCGTCTCGATCCACCGCGAGCACCTCATGTCCCAATTCGCACAAGCTCCTCGCCACGCTCGACCCGAAGCGCCCCAAGCCCAGCACCACAAACGACTGCTTCTGTTTCTTCATAACAATTCCTTTCTGAAGGAGGCGCCAGAGGCTCTGCCTCTGGACTCCGGCAGGGCTCTGCCCTGCACCTGCCAAAGGGTCTTCGACCCTCTGGACTCCCTTTTCGCGATTGAGTTGAGCGCGACTGCATACAGCGCCCGCGTGTTGATTGAGGAACCCAAGGGGCTCTGCCCCTTGACCCCGCCAAAGGGGCTTCGACCCTCTGGACTCCCTTTTCGCGATTGAGTTGAGCGCGACTGCATACAACGCCCGCGTGTTGATTGGAAAACCCAAGGGGCTCTGCCCCTTGACCCTGCCAAAGGGTCTTCGACCCTCTGGACTCCCTTTTCGCGATTGAATTGAGCGCGACTGCATACAGCGCCCGCGTGTTGATTGAGGGGACGGCGTGCAGGACAGTGCATGCGCCTGACTGGTCATTCCTGCATGACACTTCCCTCATTCGTGTCCCGCCTACGTCAACTTCTGCTGATTTTCCACGTCCTCGTTGCGCTTCAGGGCTTCCGCCGCTTCATTCTGCTTCATTCCCAGAATTGATTGAGCCATGACCATCACGCACAGCCCCATCAGTTCCATCGCCTGATAGAAGCTCCTTTCACCATAGCAAATCAGCATCCCCACGGCAAAAATCAGCACAGCAGTTTCCAGGCCGAATATGATTTTGGTCAGGAGCATCATCGAATGGCTCATGCTCAGCGGCACAGATGCTGGCGAATTTTCTCGCATGTCGTTCACAAGTGCGCACTGGATGGCAGACATGAATCCCCAGAAAAGCAGCTGATGCCGATTCCGCTCAATCGGGACAAATTGCAGCGCAACTGTCGTCAGCATCTGCACGATAATCAGTCCAAGTAAAATTTTCCATGCAGTTTTTGTTGCGCCGCGCTTCCGGCAAATCAGCCACATCGCGCCCATGCCAAGGCCGATGACGCCGCACGCCGCATCCATCACCAGCCACCACGCCGTTTCCTGCTGCACCAGCAGCACTGCGGCGTGCACCAAGACGACCAGCGTCAGCAGCATCGCCAGCACAGGAATAATCGGCTTCTTCGTCATATTTCTCGCTCCTTTCGTTCTTCATCGGGATTACAGTCAGTATAGCAAAAAATCCCCGATTTTTCCAGCATTTCTGATCGAAAAGTGCGTTTTCGCGTCTGAATTGTCACCCAATCGTAATCTCTTCCTCCGGGTAGCGAATCTTTGACGCATTGCGATTCTGCCGGCTCGCCAGCGCGCTTGCCATCGTCAGCGGACCGACACGCCCGAAGAACATCATCAGTGCCAGCACGGTTTTGCTGCCCGCCGTCAAGTTCGGCGTTCCAGCGCTGGACACGCCAACCGTCGCCATCGCGGAGAACGCCTCAAACATCATGTCGAGGAACGGTTGCCCGTCGCCTTCCAGCAGCGTCAGCAGCATCGTTCCGCCCAGCGCCATTGCCAGCGAGATGCTCACAATTGCCAGCGCACGGCGAATCAGTCCCGGCGGAACGCGGCGACGCGCCAGCTGCACGTCCGCGTCGCCGCGGATGACCGACCAGACCGTCAGCGCCAGCACCGCAACGGTTGTCGTTTTCACGCCGCCGCCGGTGGATGCGGGCGACGCGCCGATGAACATCAGGATGATGCTCATCAGCTTGCTGGACTGTCGCATGGACGCGAGGTCAACCGAGTTGAAGCCTGCCGTGCGCATCGTTGTGGACTGCATGAGGGCGTTTACGAGTTTATTTTCCGCGCCGGAAATGCCGCCAAGCGTCGCCGGATTATGCCATTCGGTCAGGCAGAAGAACGTCATCCCCATCAAAAGCAGCACGCCCGTCATGCCCAGCACCAATCGGCTGTGGAGCGACAATTCTCGCCACTGGAAGCGCTGACGGGTGACCTCGCCCAGCACAGCGAACCCCGTACCGCCCAGCACAATCAGCGCGCTGATGGTCAGCAGCACCAGCGGTTCATTTTGAAACGCGGTCAGGCTGGAGAAATGTCCGAAAAGGTCAAAGCCCGCGTTGCAGAACGCGCTGACGGCGTGGAAGATGCTGAAGTACACGCCCTTCCCCCAGCCCAGCAGCGGCACGAAGCGAATTGCAAGCAGTACCGCGCCGCCGCCCTCGATGACCAGCGCCGCCGTCAAGTACCAGCGCGTCAGGCGCACCAGCCCCGACAATCCGCTTGTATTCATGGATTCGCGCAGGAGCATCCGGTCGCGCAGACCGATTTTTCGTCCCAGCAGCATCATCGTCAGCGTCGCGAACGCCATGAAGCCCAGACCGCCAATCTGGATGAGCAAAAGCAGCGTCAGCTGCCCAAAGAGCGAAAAAGTCGTTCCAGTATCGACGGCTACAAGCCCCGTCACGCAGACCGCGCTCGTCGCCGTAAACAAACCATTGCCCAATCCGATGCTTCGTCCATTCTGCGCGGCGCACGGCAGCGACAGCAGCACGCCGCCCAGCACAATCAGCGCGAGAAATCCCAGCGCCATTACCCGTTCCGGACGCATCCAGCGGTTCTTCTTCCACATCCGCATCATCCTTTCGGCGTCTATTATACTGATTTGATGCGGCATTGTAAAGCCTTTCGTTTTCTTCATTCTCGGGACTGCTTCTCGTTCGCACCCATGTTAGCAGGTTTAGTATGTTCGTTCATTATGTTTGTCAGCCGATTTATGGAAAAGCACTTCATGCTATTGATACATTTCCTCAATCTTCGCATCCGCCCGCGCGCGAATCAAGCGCAGCACCAGCACAGTCTGGTCGTCGGCAGGGGCGGTGTCGCCGGACTGCGCACCGGTCAAAATCGCGTTTGCGGCATCCTGCGCAGTTTCAAGCGTCAAGGCGTCGCGAATCGTCTCTTCCATGGACTGCCGATTTTCATAGGCATCCTCCACGCCGTCGGAGAGCAGAATCAGCGTATCCCCCTGATGCAGCTGCATCAGCTTTTCCCCGCTTTCGACGTTCTCCAGTATCCCCAGCGGCAGCGCGTCGCCGCCCAACAGCGACAAGCCTTCCGACTGCATCAGGTAGCTGCCCGCCGCGCCGAGCTTGTCCAGTGACGCCTTGCCCGTCCACAAGTCCAGCAGGAACAAATCCACCGTCGTGAACCGCTCTCCCTGCCCCGCCAGCAGCATCATGCCGTTGACCGCCGTGAGCGTCTGCGCCCGGTCGTACCCGGCATCCAGACACATCCGCAGCAGCTCCACCGCCTGACGCGATTCCAGCGCCGCCTGATTCCCGTGCCCCATGCCGTCGGACAGCGCCGCCACGAATCGCCCGTCCTGCAACTGCCCCAGCGAAAACGTATCGCCGCAAATATCCGCGCCTGCGATGCACCGGCTCGCCGCACCCGCCTCCACCATCATCAGCGGCATTTCCGTCAGGCGGACATGCGCCCGCTCGCGCTCGGCAATCGTCATCGGCTTGCCAAGGCATCGGCTTGTGATGCCGCACAACTGCGCCGCCTGCTCATCCGCGCTGCCTGCGCCGTGCAGTTCATAGGCTACCTGCAAGTGCCCATCCACCTGCCGCACGAACGACAGGCGCGCCATTGCTTCCTCCTCCGCCAAGGCGCGGCGGAGCTTGCGCGCGTACTGCTCATCCCACCAGCTTTCGCCGCTGGACAGCGCCGCCAAATGCCTTGCGCTGCCCGAAAGCGCAGTGAGATGCGTCACCAGCATGTCCCGCTGCTGACACGCTCGCCGGATAATGCGCTGCTCGTCCGCGTTCTCAGCGCGCAGCAGATTCATGCTGTCCATCAGCTGATACAGACGTGCGCACCCCAGTCCCCGAAGTGATTCAAGCCGCTGTGCCCACACCTCGTCCGACGCCTCGTGCGCTTTCCAGATGTATTCGGCGCGGTTCTGTCCCAATTCTGTGTTCATGCACCCGCACACTGCCCGCTCCGGGCAGGAGGCGCACAGATGCTCCTCCCACCACTGCGGCGTGCGCTTTTCGCCCAGTCCCACGGGCGACGGCACAGCGCGCGCCATATCGCCGACCGTCTTTTCCCAGCGGCGGAGCGCATAGGCGGCATACGCATCCCCCGGCGCATCGGGCAGCGGATGAAACCGCCGCGTCTGCTGACGGAGAAATTCGTCTGCTTCCCGCGGCAGCACGCCCATGATGAGCGGAGCAGCAGCCGCCGCACCCAAGGCTCCCCACGCGATTGTTCCCGTGTACGCCAGCATTCCGCCCGTTCCCAGCGCAAACAGTACGCACGGCACCATCCGCCGCCCGGTCATCTGCCCCATGCCCGCGAGGAAACCGCCCAGCGACAGTGCGACCGTCACGCTCAGCGGAAGTCCCTGCAAAGCCAGCGTCACACCTGCCATCAGCCCCATCACGCAGCCGGGGCACACCCCCAGATACACCGCTGCCGCCATCGTCATCAGCCCCGCCGCCGTCACGCCAAGGTTTACATACGGCAGCATCATCCGCGCGCAGCCGCACAGCAGCATCAGCAGCAGATACCCAACCGACAGTCGGCTTTCAAGCGTCTCGAAACTTTTTCCGCCGCGGATGCTCTCTATCGCGCGGCGCATGACCGGAGCGGAGAGCGTTCCCAGCAGAATGGTGCCGATGCCAAAGAGCAGCGTCGCCGCCGACCCCTGCCACACGCCGATGATTGCCCCCGGCAGCAGCGCCAAGCCCGTCGCAATCAGCGGGAACGCGCCGTTTCTCTGCCTAAGCACATGCGGCGAGAGCAGCACCAGCACCGCGCCGATGAGCAGCTCCCAGCGCGTCGTCAGTCCCCAGAGCATCCGCATCAAAAACGCCGCTGCGATGCCCAGTGACACCGGGTACGTCACCAGCCCGCACGACGCTGCCGCCATGCCGTACGCTGCCCACGCGCCCGCCGACACGCCGCATATGTCCGAGAACGCGAGTGCGAACCCCGGCGCAGCCCCCAGCAGGATTCTGCCCGTCTGCCGCAGGATTTTCCGCCCCGTGCCGCTTTTGTATGCGCTCCGCCACGCTGTCCATGCCGCCTTCTTCTCCCGTGTCAGCACTTCGGTCATGCCTGTCCCCTCCCTTGCCGTAGGGAATCATAATACGGCAATCAAACGGGCAAAAGCGTCGAAGCAGCGGGCTGTTTTTTCGCGAATTTGGGGAGAAAAAAGCCCGCTGACGTTTCTTGCGCCAGCGGGCTGAAATGCGGGTTCAGCAAAGCAAACCGTTTTCCCCTTCATGGAGATTTTCTGGACTTGCAGCCGTATGCCGTCAGTTCCTTCTTATATTGCAGAAAGGAATGGTCAATTGGAATGCCCGCAATCTGCTGAATTTCGTCGAAGGAAAGTGTCAGCAGCGGCGCAGACTGAGAACGCACATAGTCCCAGAGGGCATTATACTTGCTCATGCTTCCCCAGCTGCCCCACAAACGCCACCGGATCAACAAACTGGAAGCGCGCGTTCTGCATGGCGCTGCGCGGGAAATCGACGCGGCGGATGTTCTGTTCCTTCTGCGTCGCGGTCACGATGACGTGCGTCACGGGCAGCGTCGCGAACAAGTCCCGCGCAATACGCAGCGACAAGCCGCACAAGTAGTGTTCGCCGTCGCTGTCCAGCAGGTCGTCCCGCACGGCAAACGTCGCCAGCATCACGTCCGCATCGCGCGTCGCAACGGAGAGCGACGACGTGTAGGGCGCAAGGTCTCTCATCGGGTCAACGGCTTTCAGCACGCCAAGGTATGCCGCCGTGTCGCCGGAGAGCACTTTGTCGGCATATTGGCGGTAGAGTGCCCACTTTTCCGCCGAAACCAGACCGTCAGTCGGTATTGGGGAGGACACGACTTCCGTCCAGTCGATGGGTTCATCCGCCACTTTCCATAGTTCGGTAAAGGGCAGCGATTTTTCGTCCGCATAGGTGGCTTTGGGTGCTGAATCGGCGGATTTCGCGGGATTCTGCGCGGTTTGCGGTGCGTGGGGCGCGGTCGGTTCGTCCCGAACCGCGGTCGGTTTTTCCGCCGGAACGGTTTCGGGAACGCTTGCCCACAAGTCCTGCGCAATATCCGCCATGTCGCTGAGTATCGACCCGCGGCGGCGCGGTGAATAGCCTGTCATGTGCTTTCCTCCTTGGTTGTGGTGCAGCGGAGCGCGGGCGGCTGGGCGGTCGTCTCGAAAGCATCCACCGTCACCGTCGCGTTCTCGATGATGCCGCTGTCAAACAGGTAGCGCGAAAGCGGGTTGATCAGCAGCGCCTCCACCTGATTGCCGATGCCGCGCCCGCCGTTGGTCAAATCCGCCAGCGCCGCGTCGGACAGCTGCTGGTAGCTCGTATCCGGGATGACGAGCGTCAGGTTTTTCTGCTCCTTCAGGCGGCGGATGAGCTTGTCCACCTGCGCGCGGAGAATCGCCTGCCCTGCCTCCTGGCGGATGAAGTCGAAGATGACGATGTTCTCGCCGATGCGGTTGAGAATTTCGGGACGCCCCAGCTCCAGCTTGAAGTAGTCCCCGATGGCTTCGCGCAGGCGGCGCGTCACCTCGTCATACGTCATGTCATACGACACGTTTTGGTGCCGCTGCCCCAGGGCATCCTTGACGTACATACCCAGATTGCTGGTAAAGATGATAATCGTCTCAGAGAAATAGACCGTGTGACCCTGCCCGTCGGTCAATCGCCCATCCTCCAGAATTTGCAGGAACTTGTCGAAAATCGACGGATGCGCCTTCTCGATTTCGTCAAACAGCAGAATGCAGAATGGGTTCTTCTTGACGGCATTGGTCAGCTGCCCGCCCGCCTCGTAGCCGACATAGCCGGGCGGTGCGCCAAGCAGCTTCTGGTCGGAATGGCTCTGCCCGTATTCGCTCATGTCAAAGCGGACGCAGGCGGATTCATCGCCGAAAATCTTTTCCGCGAGTGCCTTGGCGGTTTCGGTCTTGCCCGTGCCGGTCGGCCCGGCGAAGAACAGCACGCCCTTGGGCTTGCCCGTGCCGGAGGAGTTCGCGCCGTTCAGCCCCGTCACAGCGCGCTTGATGACATCCAGCGAACGTTCCAGCGCCGTGTCCTGCCCCTTGATGCGCTTCTGGAAGTCCGCTTTCGCCGTTTTGAGGCTCTCCATCGACAATTTCGCCCACGGATTTTCATGGATGCCGTACTTGTACAAATCCACAATGCTGCACAGGTCGCGAATTGGCGCGCACTGGCTGCGGCTCATACGGCGGAGCGCATCAAGCTCGGTGAAGCTCATGCCTTCGGTCAGCCCAACGAACTTTTCCCGCAGCTTGCGCAAATCGTCCGGATGCTGCTGATAATAGGGCATGTCCGTGCGGTACACCGCCGCATCGAAGAACGATGGCCACGCGCTGCCGCTCAGGAACCGCATCCGCTCATCGCGATCGGGCGCTTCCAGCGTAATCGTCTTGCAAACGGGGTTGTCCAGATAGAACCACGCGGGCAGGTCGTTGAGTTTATTGACCAGCAAAATCAGCAGATTCGGCAGCTTTCCCTGCGCCGTGCGGACGGTCGCGGCGGACAGCGACGCTTGCAGCAGGAGATTAAAGCTGTTGACCTCCATTTGGTCGAGGCGGTCAGGCGTGACGATATAGCGGCTCGCCATCTCCATCACGACGGCGGTCGCGTGCTTGCCCTGCATCATGGCGCGGCGGATGATGTTCGGCGCGGTGTTCGCGTCGTTCCCCTTGAACTCCGCCGGAATCGCCCCGCTGACGACTTCCGCCTGATTCGTTTTCGCGAAATTATCCAGCATCTCCGGCGCATACGGGTTCATCAGCCCCACCAGATTGGAATAGAACACCACCTGCTCATACCCGGCATCGGACAAATACGCATTCAGGAACGCGCTCAGCGGCAGCAGCGTATCCTCCGCCACCGAACCCGTCACCGGCACGCGCACCTGATCCATCACGCACCCTTCCAGCACCAGCAGCGGCTTCACGCCACGAAACAGTTCCAGTTCCCGATACCAGCGCGGAATCAAGTTCTCCACCGCATTTTCCCCCTTTGCACAGCGAGTTTTCATCATTATAGCATACTTTTTCCGCCGTGTCATGAAAATCCGATGAGAAAATCAAAAGCCGAACATTCGGAATTTCGTTGAAAAAAACATTTTGCTCGGCTTTCTTTTGTTTTTCGCTTGACATCGGCTGACACATGCTGCATAATAAGACGTAATGCCGAAAATTGCGGCAGAGGTTTCTGTCTGCCGCTCAAGGAGGATGTTCCAAATGGTTCGTACCATTGTAGGCGCTAACTGGGGCGACGAAGGCAAGGGCAAAGTGACCGACCTGCTTGCGGAAGAAAGCGATGTGGTCGTCCGCTTCCAAGGCGGCGCGAATGCGGGTCACACCATCATCAATGAATACGGCAAATTTGCGCTGCATCTGCTGCCGTCCGGCGTTTTCCATCAAAACGTGGTCAACGTCATCGGGCCGGGCGTGGCGCTGAACATCGAGGCGCTGCTGAGCGAGCTGGAGTCTCTCACGTCCCGCGGCGTGCCGATGCCTAAGCTGATGATTTCCGACCGCTGCCAAGTGATGATGCCCTATCACATTGCATTTGACAAGCTGGAGGAAGAGCGCCTGGGCAAGAGTGCGTTCGGCTCCACCAAAAGCGGCATTGCGCCGTTCTATTCTGATAAATATGCCAAGGTGGGCATTCAGGTCTGCCAGCTGTACGACGAAGCGCTGCTGCGCAAGCGGCTGGAAATCGCGCTGGTGAAGAAGAATGTGCTGCTGGAGCACCTGTATCATCAGCCGCCGATTGATGTGAACGAGCTGGTGCCGTATCTGCAGGGTCTGGCGGAGAAGATTCGCCCGATGGTCGCGGACACGACGCACTTCCTCTATCAGGCAAACAAGGAGGGCAAGACCATCCTGCTGGAAGGTCAGCTTGGCTCTCTGCGCGATCCCGACCACGGCATTTATCCTTACACGACGTCGTCCTCGCCGCTGGCGGGCTACGGCTGCGTGGGTGCGGGCGTTTCTCCGCGCGACATGACGGACATTGTGTGCGTCACGAAGGCGTATTCGTCCTGCGTGGGTGCGGGTGCGTTCGTCTCGAAACTGGACGGTGCGGCGGGTGACGAGCTGCGCCGCCGCGGCGGTGACGCAGGTGAATTCGGCGCAACAACAGGCCGCGCGCGCGATGTCGGCTGGTTCGACGCGGTGGCGACGCGCTATGGCGTGATGGTGCAGGGCGCGACGCAGGTTGTGCTGACGAATCTGGACGTGCTGGGCTATCTGGACGAGATTCCGGTGTGCGTCGCCTACGAAGTGGACGGCAAGCAGATTACGGAATTCCCGGCGACCCCGACGCTGATGCGCTGCAAGCCGGTGTATGTGAAGCTGCCCGGCTGGAAGTGCGACATTCGCGGCGTGAAGTCGTATGACGAGCTGCCGGAAAACTGCCGGAAGTATGTGGAGTTCATCGAGAATGCGTGCGGTGTGCCGATTAAGATGGTTTCCAACGGCCCGAAGCGCCACGAAGTGCTGTATCGCTAAGGTATTTGGAAAGGCAGAGAGGAATCCCTGCCTTTTTCCAGAACTTTTCGCTTTAATACGCTAATGTGTTGATTTGTTTGCTTCTGTCCCGGTAAAAGCCAATAAACATGGGTGCGACCCGAAGGTTTCCAAAGGGCGACCGCAGACATTCGTCTGTTTTCAGGCCCTTTGGTCGCCTCCGCAGAGGCGAAATTCCCTGCTTTCAGAAAAAAGCAGCTATGCTTGAAAGACCAGCCATTTGGTCGCGCCCATCTGGCGCGACACAGCATCAATAGTCGAAAGAGCAGCTTGGGGGCGCTTCTGAGGAAGCGCGAAGTTACTGGCAGGGACGCTTCGCTGCCTGCGCCTTTGTGGGCTGTCTCTTTGAATTGAGCGCCCGAAAAACAGTTGGGGCGTTGCCCCAAACCCCACAAGGGACGCTGTCCCTTGACCCTGCAAGGGGAAATTTTCCCCTTTACCCCTTTCGCGCGATTGAGTTGGTTTCACTACCATAATTCTTCCGCGTGTTGCTTTTTTTCCCCTTCCCCCTTCCGAATTTTTCCCTCAAGGAGGTGTTTTTCCCCATGATTGCCATCCTCGACTACGGCATGGGCAATCTCCGCAGCGTCCAAAAGGCGCTCGAATTTCTTGCCGTCCCCTGCTTCATCACCGACACCCCCTCCGCCCTTTCCACCGCCGACCACATCATCCTCCCCGGCGTTGGCGCGTTTTCCGATGCCATGACCCGCATCCGTGCGCTCCATCTCGACCGCGCCATTCTCTCCGCCGCCGATGCAGGCGTACCTATCCTTGGCATTTGTCTGGGAATGCAGATGCTCTTCCAGCACAGCGAGGAAAATGGCTTCTACGATGGTCTGGGGCTGTTTCCCGGCACCATCACGAAATTCCGCGACGCGGGGCTGAAAATCCCCCATATGGGGTGGAATACGCTCGACACACGCCCGTGCGTCCTCTTTGACGGCGGGCAGTCGCCGTTTGTCTATTTCGTCCACAGCTACTGTATGGCGGATGTGTCGCCGGAATGGACGACCGCCACCTGCACTTACGGGCAGACTTTCACCGCCGCCATACAGCGCGGAAACGTGATGGCGACGCAGTTTCACCCGGAAAAATCAGGTGAAGTCGGGCTGAATATGCTCCGGCGATTTGCGCAGTGGAAGGGGGACAAATCATGCTGACCAAGCGCATCATCCCCTGTCTGGACATCCGCGACGGTCGGGTGGTCAAGGGCGTGAACTTCGTGGATATCCGCGACGCGGGCGACCCGGTGGAAGCCGCGGTGCGCTACAATGAGGCAGGCGCGGACGAACTGGTACTGCTGGACATCAACGCATCCTACGAGAAGCGCGGCACGATGCTGGACGTGGTGTCGCGTGTGGCGGAGCAGGTGTTCATCCCATTCACGGTCGGCGGCGGCATCAGCGACATCGACCAGATTCGCGCGCTGCTGCGGCTGGGCGCGGACAAGGTGAGCATCAACTCGCCCGCCGTGCGCAACCCAGATTTCATCACCGAGAGCGCACTGCGGTTCGGCAGTCAGTGCATCGTGCTGGCAATGGATGTAAAATCGCGCGCTGGCGGCGGCTGGGACGTGTACGTTCGCGGCGGGCGCGAGAACACAGGACTGGACGCACTGGAATGGGCGGCAGAGGGCGTGAAACGCGGCGCGGGTGAAATTCTGCTGACGAGCATGGACTGCGACGGCGTGGGCGACGGTTTCGCACTGGATGTGACACGCGCTATTGCGGATGAAGTCGGCGTACCGGTGATTGCCAGCGGCGGCGCGGGCAAGATGGAGCACTTCCGTGACGCGTTGACCGTCGGGCACGCTGATGCCGCCCTCGCCGCGACGCTGTTCCACTTCGGCATCCTGAAAATCAGCGACTTGAAGGAATATCTGGCGCGCGAGGGCGTGCCGGTCAGGAGGACATGAGTATGTATGAGAGCGAATTAGCGCTGCGCCTGACTCCCTACGTTGCAGGTGAGCAGCCGAAAAACCGCAAGTTTATCAAGCTCAACACGAACGAGAATCCGTATCCGCCGTCGCCGCGCGTGGCTGAGGTGCTGCGCTCGTTCGATGCCGCGTCCCTGCGCCTGTACCCGGACATGGATGCGACTGCCCTGCGCGAAGCCATCAGTGCCGTCGAGGGGGTTCCGGCGGACTGGGTGTTCTGCGGCAACGGCTCAGACGAAGTGCTGGCGTTTGCGTTTGCGGCGTTTTTCGCGGGCAAAACCGTCGCCATTCCGGCGGTGACGTACTCGTTTTACCCGGTTTATGCGAATTTGTACGGCGCAAAAGTCGCATCTGTGCCGATGAAGCCCGATTTTTCGGTGGATGTGGATGGTCTGCGCCTTGCCTGCCCCATTGCCTTGGCGAACCCGAACGGCCCGACCGGCATAGCGCTCCCGCTGGATGTGCTGCGAGATTTGGCGGCGTACACGCGCGACTGCGGCGAAGTGCTGCTGATTGACGAGGCGTACGCGGCATTCGCGGAGGAAGTCGCCGTACCGCTCCTGCGCGAATTTGACAACGTAATAATTACCCGCACGTTCAGCAAGAGTCACGCTCTGGCGGGAATGCGCGTCGGCTATGCGCTGGGGCATCCGCGCTTGATGGCTGCCATGAGGCGCATCCGCGACAGCTTCAACAGCTACCCGGTTGACCGCCTGGCACAAGCCGCTGCGCGCGAAGCCGAGCTGGATACGGCATACACTGCGCGCATCGTCGCCACCATCAGCCATGACCGCGATATCTGCCGCCAAGCATTAGCGGACGCGGGCATTCCCGTCCTCAAGAGCCGCACAAACTTCCTCTTCGTTAAGGCATCGGAAAATGACGCCGCGCCGATTCAGCAGCTTCTGCGCGACGACGGCATCCTTGTCCGCCACTTTAGCACGCCGCTCCTGCGGTCGTATCTGCGCGTAACGATTGGCACGACGGAGGACATGCGGATCGTCACGGAGCGTCTCATCAGTAGAATAAAGGGTTGATGCAATTGCCCTGCGCCGAAGGACTTTCCTCCGGCGTATTTTTCATTTATCTTTTTTTCATCTATAATGTAAGTTTTTCCGAAAATCCGCTCGCTTAGACGTGCAAAGCCTTGCATTTCCTGCGAAAACGCGCTATACTGATTCCCGTCGGAATTCGCCGGCGAGAGGAGTTTTTCACATGATGAAAAAGAATTTGACTATAAACGAGCAAATTCCAAAAGGGAACCAAAAGGATAGAGACATTTCCTCTCT